>Ga0209081_1000887_pt1 | contig 18078 bp, 18 predicted proteins | sample GOMGulsemesocosm_4_FD_184636 | JGI IMG/M metagenome (GOLD analysis project Ga0209081, IMG submission 184636) | Methane-oxidizing microbial communities from mesocosms in the Gulf of Mexico - GOM15B Gulf of Mexico (SPAdes) (version 2) | ecosystem: Environmental > Aquatic > Marine > Cold seeps... | reverse complement strand
TTTCACAGAGTAATAAAGCAGTAAATGTATGGTAAAGTTTTACCTAGTTACCGCCTGTTTTTCGGACAAGATAATTTACTATGCCTAAAGGTCATCATTACGGAAGATCGCGAAACAGAAATTATACGACCGAATACCACCGTATACATGCCAACTTATTTAAATTGTTACTAACAAAGCCTGTTGGAAAATACTCTCTTACAGCTAAACTCTTCACAGAAGAACATCAAAATTTTCAATTAACTGAATTAGAGAACGGTACTCGCTATCTAACATTTTCTATAAATGATAAAGCACACCATATTGGCTTAAAGCTCGATAACCGCAGCGCCAGCAATAAACTTTATATCACTTGCCCATACTGTCAAAAACAACGCCAGCACCTTTACGCAATAAAATACGCCTATGCTTGTCGGCAATGTTTAGACTTACAATACGCCAGTCAAAGCGAACGCCCACAAGATCGATTAATGAGGCGCATTAGAAAGCTAAGAAAAGAATTATGGGGTTATGACTGGCCTGACGTAAATAACATGTTTTCACAAGTTGCTTATTGGCCTAAACCTAAATGGATTCGTTGGGAAACATTTGAGCAAAAACGCGATAAAATAACTGAGTTAGAAAATAAATATTGGCCTACGGCTATCGCTCAAATGAAAACACCCTTAGGTGATAATTATATGACAGACTATAAAAATTAAGAGTTCTTGATTAAATGAATGAACTGTAATATTTGATAAGCCTACAAATAGGATTGAAAAATGGAAGAGACTGACAAGAATAAACATAAGAATAAGCACGGGCTTGTAAGCTTTGTAATATTGTTATTAGGGGTTATTGGCGCCTTATATTTTGAAAATAAAGATGTGATAGGAATTAGTGGTGCTTTCATGATTATTGTGGCCACAGGTATTTGGCGAGATGACCACAAAAAAGTGTCAATTAACAAACACAAAAAGTTGGAGAACCTTAATAGTGAACTTCAGGCTAAAATAAAATCGCTTACGACTAAGCCAGAAGATGATCCGTCCCATATTATTAACCTTTCAAATGATATTTCGGCCACTATTAGCAGTGAAACACTGAAATATCTTCGTAGATATAACACCGATGATGAATTAAATTTAAAACTACAGAAAAACATTAATGAAGAAGTGTTTAATTTGGCCGATTTAGTAAGGAAGCTTTCAGAAACAATAACGATTGAGAATAGAACCATATATACACATATGAGATTAACCCAGTCAGTAATTAAAGACTCGGCTTTGGTGAACGATCAATCTGAAGAAACTAAAGATTTTATTAACAAAGTAGAGTTAACACTTGTTGGAATAGGAACAATATTCTGGGCGTTAGGAAATTATTTTTATGAAGTTTTAATTTTTTGGATACGATAAATATTTCTCTAGTCAAAACGATGGAGATATAAACCTAAGATAGTACCTAATTCATCAATGTTAAATTAAATCATTATTTAACATTGAGTTTAAAATACTCATTCAGACGTCACCGGCACAGAAATAGAAGCAAACTATATTGTTCAGCTTACAAATGACTTATCATCATTGTAACACCCAAAGTAACACTCACGACAACAAAACAACACAAAGTGATTATTTAACAATCAGTTAAGTGATAATCGTGACGTTTCTCAAGGGCGCCATAAAAACCAATCCCCCAATCTTTGACTGCACGGTCCTTTGAGCTAGAGTGGCAACTTAATGATGGTAGTATTGTAAAAGCTCATCAACATAGTAGCAGTGCAGTATCAAAGGAAAGTGAAAGGATAGGCAAAAGTGTTGCAGACAAAACCACAGAAATTCATCTCGCTGTCGTTTGATGTGGTTGTCCATGCGTGTATAAAAGTATGGTAACAACAAGCCCTAGTTAAATTTAATTTACGTCAATCAACTTCTTTGAGCATTATATCATTTCTCTTGCATAGACTTAAAACCAACTTAGCACCCTAGTTACTTTAGCGTTACCAAGATGCTATGTACAGTAGCGCGAGCATCCTTTAATTTAATATTTATCAGTAAAGCATAATTAATTTTTAAATACTTTCTTTACTGTCTTAGCAAGAGGTTTGTTTTATCAGTTGTAAGCAACGAAAGATCAACAGACCCTAGTTAACCAAAACTAATTTGAAAGAAATTATTATTCATTTGATAATAAGGAAGTTTTCTAAAAATGACAAAATTTCATTTATTTGCTTTAATTCTTCTTCTACCTTCTAGCTTTGTAAAGGCAGATGAAGGCTTTTATCTTAGTGGTATATACTCATATCAAGATTACAATCTAAATTTTACAGATAACAAAGATTATTCACTCTCATTACATGCTGTAGGAACGAATTTTGGTTACCAATTCAGTGATTTCTTCGCTACAGAAATTAGATTCACTACAGGAATCAAAGGAGATCATCTAAAGAACTCTGATGAGATTGAATTAGGTAATAGCTATGGGGCTTATTTAAAAATTTCATATCCAATAAGCCGTATATATTCTTTATATGGCTTAGTTGGAATTGGAGCTGGCAAAATTAATATTGGTGGTGATGAACTTAGTACATTCAGAGGTGGCAGCCTAGGAGTGGGCTTAACAATGAAACTCAATTCTGCTTTCAGTGCTTCTTTAGAATGCTTATACCAAGATAATAATTCAACATATGATGATTATGAGGATAGTCTTTCTGGAATACAATTAGGTATACAGTACTTATTTTAGACTGAAGCACAAATATTAAGTCCTTGGCTCGAGAATGGATTGCTAATATCTCTTCGTAAGTCATGTGCTAATTTATTAGAACATGACTTAATAAAACCTCAACTTTGTCATGTTTTTGGTTTGTATGTGTCTACATTTAGATAATCAGTTGTTGTAAAGTTTCGCTAACAGCTAACGTCCGCTGTTTAGTCTTACCCCATTTTCGAGAACACACTATAATGTTTGTAGAGATACAGCAGGAGGTGTTACATGACTAGGGGCAAAAGTTACCAACGTTGCCCCGCAGGAAAATAAATATTGACCTATGGCTATCGCTCAGATGGATACTACCGTTGGTAATGACTTTTTGAATGACTTTTGATAATTGTAATAATACCAAGTCCATTAAGTACTATACTTATATGAAGGAGATAAATTATGAAAAAGTTATTAACACTAACATTAGCGATGCTATTAGCATCGTGTGTAGGCACCATTGAAAAACCAGAAAAAGTATCAGCTACTGATGGATTGGCTACAGTAACATTGATTAAACCCCGTGATTTTAGTGACATAAACACAGGTAATTTTGGTAAACAGTCTACTTTCGAACAGAGTGTAGCTAATAAGTTGGCTGAAGCATTAGCTGAGCATTTTAAAGAAATTGATGTGACTATTGATATTACATTTACTGATATTGATTTAGCAGGTGAGACTAGATTCAACACCCAGGAAATACGTGTACTAAAGGATTTATATATCCCACGAATGTCGTTCGAGTTTGTAATTAAAGATCTAGCAGATAACGTTATGCTAGCTGATACAGTGGATCTTAAAGGTATGGGCTATCTAACCAATAGGCTATTTGGTAGAGAAGCTGATGAATTAATAGCATACGACACACGTATGCTAATAGAGTACTTTAAAAAAATATTAGAAGAAATAAGCTAAGCTGCTCAAACACAAAGATTGTGGTGATATTATAATTAAAGAAAACCGTTAGTCATCAATTCTAGATATACTTTGTTGGATATAGCATTCATCAATTTTTTTAATCCGCTCTATATGCTTGATATGAGCACGGCGAGCGGCATAAATAAAAATACTAATGATGATAATAACAGGGATTACAATTGAGTAAGGTTCTTGAACAAAAAAATTGCTTAGCCATTCCATGGGGTAAATTCCTAAAAACAAGGGGTTAAGCCCATCTCTATTACGAGCTTAATAATAATTACAAAATAAAGCCAAATAATAGCACAAATTTTAGGGTTTATGAATCATCGTTCAGTATTCCAACTAAAAAAATAGGCACCAAGTGATAAAAAAACAATACTCATAAATATCAAACTAGTTACATGGTAACTAATATCGCTTAACGTGGCACCTTCAGTAATAATTTTTCTTGCTCCGGCAACCAAGTGAGTTAACGGAAGAAAATCGGCAAAGTTTTTTAATGCTGATGGCGCCCCTTCTAAACTAAACCAAACCCCAGAAAGCATCATCATAGGCCAAGATGTTAGGTTTAATAAACCGCCGATAAGCTCTTCGCTTTTGCTTCTACTTGCTACTAACAAACCTAAACTGATCAAGCAAAAAGCGCCTAACATGCCGATAATAATTAAATCAAAGTAACTACCAAGCATAAAAAAGTTAAACAATAAATTACATCCGCTATACACAACAGCAGATAGAAACATAACAATAAACAATCTAGATAACAGCTGAGCTGATACAAATTCAAATGCGGATAATGGCGTCGCTTTCAAACGTTTCAAAACGGCATTTTTACGATAACGAACAATCACATAACCTACACCAAAGAGGCAACTAAACATCATATTCATGCCGAGAATTCCTGGTAAAACCCAATCAACATATCGAATTTTTTTACCTGATGTTTCCAAACGAGTATAGCCATTAAGTTGAGTACTGAATATTTTTTCTACTAAATAACTTTTAGCTGATTCATTATTAACCCAATATTGACTATATGAGGGCTCAATAACCAAATCTATTGTGTGGCGATTCAATTTATTTTTGGCCGCTTCAATATTTTCATAATTAATATAATCAATAAACCGAATATTTTTAAAGGGTACTTGTTTGTCTGTTATTTGAGTTACACCTTCTGCTGAGATGTCAATAATACCTACTTTATAAGCCGAGCGACCTTCGCCAGAAAAGATGAGTGAAAAACCGATAAGTAAAAGCACCGGAAATATCAAATTCCAACCTAAGGATGATTTATCCCGGAAGAATTCAATATTACGAGCTTTAAATACAGCAAAAAACCGTTTTATATTCATAATGTAGATTCACTCCCTTAAAGAATGCCCTGTTAAATGTAAAAACAAGTCATCTAAATTAGCAGATTTCACGTGCAGACCTTCCAATGAGACTTTATTATCCATCAGCATAACTAATGTTTTTTCAACATTATCCGTTGTAATTTCAACGCTACCTGACAATGTTACCCATTGGTTTTTCTCGATTAATGTTAAAGGTACTTGTTGCTCAGGCAAATAAATATAAACATCTTTAAAATGTTTACTTAATAACTGCTGAGGCGTTCCAGATTCGATTATTTTTCCTTGATCCATAATGACAATATCATCACAAAGTTGTTCGGCTTCATCCATATAATGTGTAGTTAGAATAATGGTTTTGTTTTGCGCTTTGATATTTTTTATTAATTGCCAAAATTTTCTCCTCGCATGAGGATCTAAACCTGTCGTAGGTTCATCTAAAAAAATTATTTCAGGATCATTTATTAACGCTAAAGCAAGAAGCAACCGCTGCCTTTGCCCCCCAGAGAGTAAACGGTTATCTCTGTCTAAAAAATCGCTTAAATCGCAAAGCTCAATAAGTTTATTTTGCCCAATGGTGTGTTGATAGAATGCGGCAAACAGGTTCAAGGTTTCTTTAACCGTTAAAAAATCTTGCAAAGCCGTATGTTGAAATTGAATCCCTATTTGTTGTGAAATATTGTTATCAACTTCTTTATCTTGGTTTTTATAGACAACAGAGCCAGAACTAGCCCCAATAATCCCTTCCATAATTTCTATAGTTGTTGTTTTTCCTGCACCATTGGGCCCTAAAAGGCCGAAACAATGTCCTTGTTCAACACTAAAACTTATATCATTTACTGCAATAACATCTTTGTATTCTTTAGTTAACGCTTCAACACAAATGGCAACAGTCACTTTTTATAAATCCTTATCTACAAGCACTTAGCTACTAACCCTTAATTTTATTGTACTGAACTTATGCGAAATAACATTATATTTTTACAAATGATAACAATTATCATTTGCATTTAGCTTTTTGTTAGTTTATTTTAAACATAAATAGATAAACGCAAAAAGAAGGGTACATATGACTACTGAAATATCTCGCTCAGATATTAAGGCCACTAAAGTACAGGTCGAATTATCTAGCAATATACTTACACAATTACTTAAGTCAGGATTTCTGCATGGAGGTGATTGCAAATGCTTAAACGCAAGTGCTAAACAAGTACTTTGGCAAGCACTATTAGCAACGAGTACAGACGATGAGATACATTCGGAGAATTATTTATGTGCCTAAAGGCTTCTTCAGAATTTTTACAGCTTGAAAATTGGCTAGCAATATTGGTTACAACTTATAAGGATCACCCTACTTGCGAGTTAGCTAGAACAATTAATTACTATTTAGGAAGATTATTACACCATGACGATATTCTTTTTTATGGTAAAAAGTGTGGTGAAAAACGTTGTGAGTATTTAATTATGCAAAAATTCTGGCGCTGGCAAGCTCGTAATTAAGTTGATAGAGACATGCTAACTTTTGATTTCAAAAATTGATCAAGGTCTTTTTTTCCCGTGAAACCATAAACATTACAAACATCATTAATACTCTGCTTTTGCATAATGCGACTGATGAATACAAGCAAATCTTTATCTACAAGTGCTGTTGTATTAGAAAGACGTTGCATTAGCCATAAATGTAAACTAAAAACACAGCTTGAATATTGCCGGTAACCTTGAGCAAACGCTTCAATATTTGCTTTATCACGTACGTTTAGCATAACGCAGGACAATTGTGGGCAATAATGTAGAATTAACGCCACCAATTCTGCCGCTAGATGTTTATATTCATCTGTTAATAAATAATCAAAGCATCGATAAAACTCTGTGTTGATATCATCAAGCGCCGTTGACCCAGCTTGAGAAAGCGCTTTTAACACTAGCGCTGATTGTTCACCACTGGCTTTATCTTTATTAAAACCTATGCGTGCCAAATGAAAGTCGTTTGTTAACCAAAAAGAGAGCAATGCTTTAGTAGCTCCAAAGCTCGATGCTAGAAAGTCAGCTCCTTGTAATAATGAAAAGTCAGTTATTTTATCCAAAAAATGAGCGCCAATACCCTGCTGCTGTAATTGAGGGTGTACTGCAATTCGCATTACTCGCATATAATGATAATTGAATGCGTAATCAATACCACATTGGGTTAATAACGATTGTGGAACAAAATTATTTTTTAATCGTCTTTTAGATTGATTAACTGCGTTAATTTCTTCAGCTTTAATAATATTACAATTAGAGCGGCCTTCATTGATCAATAGCGCAACCGCAACCACTTGCTGTTTTTTTTCTTCTTCGGATAATAAACACACCAGTTGTACATGTTTATTATCTAGTATCATTTGTAAATCACTAGGCTTAGTTTGATAGTGAGCAGTAACTAACACAGCAAACACTTGCTTGAATAACTCCTCATCGGCCGCGAGTTCAACAGCACTAAATTGTTTAAATAACAGTGCTGATAGCTTATTATGTTGTACATCCAAATTAATATTTGTCAGCTCAGCATTTAACAAACAAGCTTCAAATACTAACCTCTCTAGCGGATCATTAACTCCCCACCTTATTGGCTCATGCAAATGTAGGCTTCGCCATAGAGGGTATTTTGCAGCTAATGTTTGTTGAAATTTTAAAGTAAAGCCTCGCCCTGCTCCTTCATATCCATGAATGGTACTAGCAAAAACCAAACGAGAATGATTCAATAATAATTGATCAAGCAAATAAATAGGGAGTGCCGCAGCTTCATCCACCAATACTAAACTGGCATTTACAGGTTGCTTAAGCAATTTATCAATTGCAACAAATTCAACTGAACCATGCTTAACAGTAAACTTACCGTTTTTAAGTTCGCCATCTGGGTAGCCAGTAATCAACTGACTGAAAAACACAGTTAACGAGTTTATGTCTGCAGCAGTAATAACCAACCGTAATTCATATTCTTTTGTTGCTGTTTTTAATAATTGCCCGCAAGCAATTGCCAAGGCAGAAGACTTACCTCGTCCCCTATCAGCTGTTAATACTAGTGGTCTATTTCTTTTGCCCTTTATTACTTTCATAATCGCCTCAACAGCAGTCAATTGCTCTTGAGTTACACAGTTGTAAGTTAATAATGGTCGAGGTTGTCCAATAATATTCTTCGTGCTTGTTGACTTTATAATGGGAGAAACAGATTGATTTTGCTCAATAACAACATGTTCAGGATAAGTATTTAATAAGTTAAAAAAACGCTTATAAAAAAGACTCTCTGTTACTTTTGAAATGTCATTGACCAAAAGAAATAATATGCCGCCCGCAACTAATGTTCCTGATAAGCCTGCAAAGGCATCAATAGATAAATCCGTGCCTTGAAAAGTAACAAAATCACTTTCACTGCCTAATTTATCTTGAAAGCGTTGCTTTGCGACATTTGATTTAATGTTTTCACTTTCACCATAAACTAACCAAGTGCTCTCACTTTGTTTTGCTCCATTACAGCTATGACTATCAATTGATTTTAATAAAGAGCTAGCCCAACAGTTGTCACCAACCAACACAATTAAGCGCCGCTCATTTAACATCAGTGCTTGTTGCTGATAACAATAAAACCAGGAAGAAAACTCTCTATTTTGCATAGTAAATTAGTTCAGGTAAATAATTCTATATAGGGCAATAGTTTATCAAGCAATTGCTACTTCACCAATAAAATAAAATAGAAAACTATTTTGAAAATAGTTTGAAAATGTATTATTCCTTGCCTATGTTGATATTAAATGAACTTATTTTTAAAGAGTAAACTGATGGCAGATGATGATGGCTTTCTAGATAGCATTGATGAAAACAATGAGACTCTTGATGAAAATATCGATATTGAGTCGCTTGAACTCGCAGAGAAAAAAGCTGAAGAACAAGCGCAGAAAAACTTACTCGCTCGTAAACGTATCGATGAATTAAAGGAAAAACAAAGACTTAAAGAGCTATTAGATCATGAAGATGATTGGTGATAACGCTAAAGTTATTACCAAGTTAAATTCGTGTTTTTTTAACAAATGAAGTATGGTCTAATTACATATAAGTTCAATAACAATAAAAGTCTTAGCCATGTTCAAATTAAAAAATGCTAGTTTTATAACTAATGCATTACTTCCTCTAATACTCTTAGCTAGCACAAGTCAAACTATTCAAGCCAAAGAACAGCCTAATAATTCAAACGTAGAAAAGTTAGCGACTCAAATTGAGGCTGATGTAATAAAATGGAGACGTCATTTTCATCAAAACCCTGAACTTTCTAATAGAGAATTTGAAACAGCAAAAACTATTGCTAAATATTTAAAATCTTTAGGTCTTGAAGTCCAGACAGGTGTAGCTAAAACAGGTGTCGTTGCCATATTAGATTCAGGGAAACCTGGCCCAGTTGTAGCTCTTCGAGCTGATATTGATGGTTTACCGGTAACAGAAAGTGTTAATTTACCCTTTGCTTCAACAGTAAAGTCTACTTATAACGGTCAAGATGTTGGCGTTATGCATGCGTGCGGACACGATACTCATATTGCAATGCTTATGGGTGCAGCAAAAATTCTTACCTCCATGAAAGACAAACTACACGGAAAAGTAAAATTTATTTTTCAACCTGCTGAAGAAGGCGCTCCCAGAGGTGAAACGGGTGGTGCAGAAGATATGGTAAAAGAAGGTGTATTAAGTAAGCCAAATGTTGATGTTATTTTTGGTCTGCACATAAGCTCTCAGAGTGAAGTTGGCACAGTTCATTATCGTTCAGGTGGTATTATGGCAGCGGTTGACCCATTCAAAATTGTAGTAAAGGGCAAACAATCTCACGGTGCTTATCCATGGAATAGTGTTGACCCTATTGTGACTTCAGCACAAATTATTATGGGTTTACAAACGATTGTTAGCAGAGAAGTGGAATTAATTGACAGTGCAGCTGTGGTAACTATTGGCATGATTCACGGCGGCACACGATCTAACATTATACCTAATGAAGTTGAACTAGTTGGTACTATTCGCACATTAAATCCTGATATACGCAAACATATTCATCAGTCAGTACACAATAAAGCAAATAGCATAGCTAAAAGCATGAATGCACAAGCGACAGTAACGTTACCTCTAGATTACAGTTACCCTATTACTTACAATGATGAAAAATTAATGGCCGAAATGTTGCCTGTATTACAAGCAACAGCAGGAACAAAAAATGCAAGAGTAACTAACCCAGTGACTGGCGCAGAAGATTTTTCATTTTTCCAAGAAAAGGTTCCAGGTTTATATTTATTTGTTGGTGGGCGATCAAAAGATATACCAGCAGAACAAGCTCCTGATCATCACACTCCAGAATTCGAAATTGATGAAAGTGGCATGAAGCTTGGTGTTAAATTACTAACTAATTTAACACTAGATTATATGAATAATCATAAGTAACCCTACCACTAATGATAACTATTAATTGATAGTTATCATTTTTATTTAACATCAATACTGATAAAATAACTATATATATTAAAACTTTGCGTACCTTATGACTCTATTTGAAAAACTTCGTTGTCTATTTACTTTTGGCCAAGGTGTTGCCTTACCACTACCTGAAATACCAGTTAACTCAACTCCTTTACCATTGTTTAAACAATGGTTCGCAGATGCAAATAAATCAGGAATATTACTACCCGAAGCTATGTCAGTAAGCAGCTGTAGCCAAGATGGTCAGCCTAGTTCTCGCATGGTGCTGTTAAAGGAGTTTGATGAACAAGGTTTCGTGTTTTTTACAAATTACGGTAGTCGAAAAAGTCATGAATTAGGTGAAAATGATAAGGTTTCCTTATTATTTCATTGGAATGTATTACAAAGACAAATACGAATTGAAGGTGTTGTTGAAAGGGTCACACCGCAAGAATCCGCTGATTACTTCCATAGTCGTGACCGAGGTAGCCAAATAGGCGCTTGGGCTTCAAAGCAAAGTCAAAAGCTAACCTCTAATAACGAATTGAAAGAACGTATGACTCATTTTAGTGACAAATTCGATAAAGGCGAAGTACCTCATCCAGAGTTTTGGGGTGGATGGCGAGTTAAGCCTACCTACATCGAATTTTGGCAAGGTAGAGCAAGCCGGTTACACGATAGAGTATGTTTTGAAAAACAAGCAAATGAATGGAATAATTTTAAATTACATCCATAGTGAGCAATTACAACTCGAGCATTTCACTCACTATAAATGAGCATTAAATGGATAAAATAGACCTCTACAGTAAAATAACTGCTAGAGGAATATTTATTGAGCCAAACTCAATTTACTTAGTCTTAGTTTGTGCTTTAGGTTTGGGGATTATTTTCGGTTTTACACATTTTGGCAGATTACCGCTACTTTTCTCAGCAAAATAATAAGGTTGAGAAACAACCAAATGTTTATTTAATTGTTTAATACGTGTTTCATTTGAGGGATGAGTAGACATAAACTCTGGCGGCGCATCCTTACTTAACTTAGACATATTCTCCCATAGTTGAATACTTGCTTCAGGCGAAAAACCTGAACGTGCCATCAGTTCTTGTCCAACAATATCAGCTTCACTTTCATGAGAGCGGCTATAGGGCATTATAACACCGTATTGAACGCCTATCCCTAACCCTGCAACCCAAAGTCCTTTATTTTCAACTTCACTTGCTCCTAGCGCTATTGCCGCTACGGCCAAACCAACATTAGACAACTTATTGGCCGACAAGCGTTCATTAGAGTGATGTTCAAGCACATGCCCTACTTCATGCCCCATTATTGCAGCCAATTGATCTTGATTTTCTGTCACATTTAAAATGCCGGTATAAACACCTATTTTTCCGCCAGGTAGAGCAAAAGCATTCACTTGTTCAGAATCAAACACTACAACTTCCCAATCACCTGGGTGGGCCGATTTTGGTACATTAGCGGTGATAGCATCTGCAACGCAAAGTACAAATTCATTCGTTGCTCTGTCTTTACTGATAGGAATCTCTTTCTTCATATTTTCAAATGAAGTAACTCCCATATGGTTTAGCTCAGCATCTGAGTACAGTGAAACTTGGTTGCGCCCTGTTGAAGAGGTAGAACAAGCAGAAAGCGTTAGCAAAATAGCACAGGCAATAAGAAAATTTGTCATATAGATAGATACACTTATATTCAAAAAAACAATAGTAACATTCGCGCATAAAAAAACCGAGACTTGCTCGGTTTTTTAATTCAAAGCTTCACAGCTTTATTAATTTGAATAATACAAATTAACCACCGACAAGTGCTAGTAATATACCTGCTGCAACCGCAGAACCGAGCACACCAGCCACATTAGGGCCCATAGCATGCATCAGTAAGAAGTTGTGAGGATTAGCTTCTAAACCTACTTTATTCGCTACCCTTGCAGCCATTGGTACAGCGGAAACTCCTGCAGCACCAATTAATGGATTAATAGGTACTTTAGAAAACTTATTCATTACTTTAGCCATTAGCACACCTGATGCTGTTCCTATAGAGAAAGCTACAGCACCTAAACCTAAAATACCTAAGGTTTCAACATTTAAAAATGCCTCTGCACTTAACTTTGAGCCAACCCCTAAGCCTAAAAATATAGTGGTAATGTTAATTAATTCGTTTTGTGCAGTAGAACTTAAACGATCAACTACACCAGATTCACGCATCAAATTACCTAGGCAGAACATCCCCACCAGTGGTGTTGCTGCTGGCAAGAAGAAAATGGTCATCAATAATACGCCCAATGGAAAAATTATTTTTTCAATTTTTGTCACTGGACGAAGCTGTGCCATTTCTATTTTACGTTCATCTTCTGTTGTTAATGCTCTCATAATTGGCGGTTGGATAATTGGTACCAACGCCATATATGAATAAGCAGCAACTGCTATAGCGCCAAGTAACTCAGGAGCCAATTTAGATGCTAAAAAAATAGCTGTTGGCCCATCTGCACCACCAATAATAGCAATAGCTGAAGCATCTTTTAAGGTGAATTCAATCCCCGGCATTGCATTTAAGGCAATAGCACCAAACAAGGTAGCAAAAATACCTGTTTGCGCTGCAGCTCCCAATAGCAATGTTTTAGGGTTAGCAATCAAGGCGCCAAAGTCGGTCATCGCCCCAACCCCCATAAAGATAATTAAGGGGAAAATCCCTGTATCTATACCAGCATAATAAATAAAGTGAAGTAAGCCACCGGCTTCAGAGAACCCTGCTGCCGGAATATTAGTTAATATTGCACCAAAACCCATAGGTAATAACAATAACGGCTCAAAATTTCTAGCGATAGCAAGATAAAGTAAGCCACAGCCAACTAACATCATTATCACTTGACCTAGCTCAAAATTGGCTAAGCCAGTTGAAAGCCATAATTTAGTTAATGAATCCATAAGATCCTCTACGAAAAGCTAAGTAAAGCATCACCAACAGCAACTGAGTCGCCTTCTTTGGTATGCAAACTAGTAATAACACCTGCGTTTACTGCACGAATTTCTGTTTCCATCTTCATGGCTTCCATGATGATAACCACTTCTCCTGCTTCAACAGAGTCACCTTCATTAACAAGTACTTTGAAAATATTACCTGACAATGGCGCATTCAAAGTTTCTTCCGCTGAAATCGACGCTGACTGCTTAATAGCATCGTCACCTGCAGGGTGAGTTATGGCTTCAATAGAGCCACCTGGAGCCACCACAACTTCATAAATTTTTCCATCTACACTTACCGCGTAACTTTCTGGTGCTGTAGCAACACTTGGCTGTGATGATTTAGCGACCTTAGCACTCGCTTTCGTTGGAATAGGTTCAAAAGCGGCAGGGTTATTTCTGTTTTCTAAGAACTTCAAACCAATTTGTGGAAATAATGCGTAAGTTAATACGTCATCAATAACGTCACTGGCTAAATCAATGTTTTTCTCTTTAGCTAAATCTTGTAACTCAGTAGATAATTTATCTACTTCTGGATCAAGCAAGTCAGCAGGACGACAAGTAATAACTTCCTTGCCATCTAACACACGTGTTTGCAACTCAGCATCAACAGGAGCAGCAGTTGAACCATATTCACCTTTCAAAACGCCAGCGGTTTCTTTAGTGATAGATTTGTAACGTTCGCCTGTAAGAATATTCAATACAGCCTGAGTTCCAACAATTTGTGATGTTGGCGTTACCAAAGGGATATAACCTAAATCTTTTCGAACTTTAGGTATTTCAGTTAATACCTCATCAAATTTATCGCTTGCGCCTTGCTCTTTAAGTTGATTTTCCATATTTGTTAACATGCCACCCGGCACTTGTGCTGTTAAAATACGTGCATCAACACCTTTTAAGCTACCTTCAAATTCAGCATACTTTTGTCGAACATCGCGGAAATAAGCGGCAACTTCGGCCATTTTTTTAACATTCAAACCAGTATCACGTTTGCTGCCTTCAACAATAGCGGCAATCGTTTCTGTAGGTGAATGTCCGTATGTCATGCTCATTGATGATATAGATGTATCAATAACGTCTATATCACTGTCAATTGCTTTCATTTGTGTAGCGATACTTAAGCCAGTTGTTGCATGACAATGTAAGGCAATTGGCAAAGAAACAGTTTCTTTTAATTTACCAATTAATTCTGCAGCATCGTAAGGTTTTAATAAGCCGGACATATCTTTGATACATAAAGAATGTGCGCCCATATCTTCAAGCTGCTTGGCCATAGTTAACCACCCTTCAAGCGTATGAACAGGACTTTCAGTGTAACTTAAAGTACCTTGAGCGTGAGCGCCAACTTTTACAGCCGCTTTAATTGACGTTTGCAAGTTACGAACATCATTCATGGCATCAAAAATACGAAATACATCAATACCATTAATGTGCGCACGTTCGACGAATTTCTCTACTACATCATCAGCATAATGACGATAACCTAAAATATTCTGACCACGAAACAACATTTGCTGCTTTGTTTTTGGCATAGCCTTTTTCAAAGCACGAATACGTTCCCAAGGATCTTCGCCTAAATAACGAATACATGAATCAAAAGTTGCACCACCCCAAGACTCAATTGACCAATAACCAACTTCATCTAATGTTGAAGCAATCGGTAACATATCTTCTAAACGAAGACGGGTGGCAAGAATTGATTGATGGCCATCCCTTAAGACAACTTCGGTAATACCTAATGGTTTGCTCATGATTATGCCCTTATTTCTTTGCTTCTTTTGAGGAAGAAGGTTGTTGAGAGTGTTGTTGACGATAGCGACTTACGGCTCCGCTTATTGCAGCAACAATGGCAGGTGATATTTCACCGTTTGCTGCCTTATTATTTTTTTTCTTCGAATGATTTCTACTTGGCGCAATAGGATCAGGATACTTAACCGCCAACTTTGCCAATACAGTGTTGATAAAGATAATCAATAAACTTAAAAAAGTGAATACAAAGATCATTCCCGCTAGCATAAGTGTACCAGCTTCTAAAAACTGCTGTTCCATACTGTTCATTTTTTGTTCTCATTCGAAATTTTATAAAATTAGAATAATCACTCCAATTATTAAAAACAAACATTATTTTGCAGTTTCAGAAAAATAATTTATCGTCAAGCACTAAAACAATCAATATTCAGTCTTTTTTACTAAATATTCAATTAAAACTGCATAATAAGATATTGTATACAATATCACCTCGGTGAATAGCGGCTATTCCGGTAAGTTTTTGTTGATTTTATACAATATACACCACAATGAATAATATTCACTATAAATGGATATTATTCACTTATAATATAAAGCATGACTTAACTTGTTTATTTTATAAAACTAAATTAGGATGTTTTTCATACTATTAGCAATTAAAGTTCCTCTATGACAACAAATAGTTTACGCGTTGCTCCTGCAAATACAGCCGATTTTCGACTTTTAGCCAAAAAGCGTTTGCCTCTTCAATTATTTGATTACATTGATGGAGGAAGTTATCAAGAAACAACCTTAACAAATAACCTAAACGCATTTTCACAACTAACTTTACGACAAAGAATATTAAGAGATGTGAGTCAAATAGATCTTACCAGTAACTTGTTTAATGATAACCTCAACATGCCTTTAATTCTTGGCCCCGTCGGTTTGGCTGGCTGTTACGCCAAAAGAGGTGAACAACAAGCCTTCAAAGCTGCAAACAAACACAATATTCCATTTTGCCTTTCTACCGTAGGGATTTGTTCAATTGAAGAGCTACAAGCTCAAACTAATCAAGAGTTTTGGTTTCAACTGTATGTGATAAAAGATCGAAGCTATGCGCTAAATTTATTAAACCGTGCAGAACAAGCTGGTTGTAAAACACTTGTTCTAACGGTTGATCTACCTGTGCTTGCTGAGCGGTATCGTGATGTTCGTAATGGTTTAAGTTCCAGTGGAATGCGCAGCACGCTACTAGGAAAATTTAAACGTGGCTTTGACATAGTTAGCCATCCAAGTTGGGTATGGGATGTTGCAATTAATGGAAAACCACTTACTTTTGGTAACTTAACTGATGCAGTACCAAATGCTAGCTCTCTTGATGATTTTAAGGGGTGGGTAGATAGTCAATTTGATGCCAGTATGACTTGGCAAGATCTTGGATGGATCCGTGATAACTGGTCAGGAAATTTGATAATTAAAGGCATATTAGACAGTGAAGATGCCAAAGAAGCAGTAAAACTAGGTGCTGATGCTATCGTAGTTTCAAATCATGGTGGTCGTCAACTCGATAGTGCTCCTGCGACACTTACAGTATTACCTGAAATAGCAAAGACAGTTAATCAACAATGTAAAATAATTGTTGATGGTGGTATTCGAAGTGGTCTTGATGTTGTTAAAGCGCTAGCTTTGGGTGCCGATGCTTGTATGTTAGGGAGAGCTTGGGCTTATGCTCTAGCTGCCAATGGTGAGAGGGGGGTAGATCAATTGCTGAACATTTTTGAAAATGAAATGCGTGTAGCCATGGCATTAACGGGTGTAACTAAAGTGAGTGATATCTCGAACGATATTATAGTTAATACCTAATTTGCAAAAACTCAAAAGAGAAATGTGCCGTTTGCTATAGGAGTCGAACCTTGGGCTTGCATTAGTGTCTGGTTCGTAGCTATGTGCTTCTCAAATTGCAGGCGAAAAAAAACCAATCACAAGATTGGTTTTTTAGTTTCTCAAAAGAGAAATGTGCCGATTGCTATAGGAGTCGAACCTTGGGCTTGCATTAGTGCCTGGTTCGTAACTATGTGCTTCTCAAATTGCAGGCGAAAAAAAACCAATCATAAGATTGGTTTTTTAGTTTCTCAAAAGAGAAATGTGGCGATTGCTATAGGAGTCGAACCTTGGGCTTGCATTAGTGTCTGGTTCGTAGCTATGTGCTTCTCAAATTGCAGGCGAAAAAAAACCAATCACAAGATTGGTTTTTTAGTTTCTCAAAAGAGAAATGTGGCGGACGCGGCAGGAGTCGAACCTGCGACCGCCTGGTTCGTAGCCAGGTACTCTATCCAGCTGAGCTACGCGTCCGCGGTCTAAGAACTTATTTATACAGCCTTAATAGAAGCTGTTCTTCTTTACTTTACCACATTAACTCAACAAAGAGAAAAGGTAGCGTTTGCTTCAGGATTAGAACCTTGGGCTTGTATTAACGCCTGGCTCTAACCATTTCTTCCATTTTACAATTCCACTTGATTCATAAAGAAAAAAGTGGCGGACGCGGCAGGAGTCGAACCTGCGACCGCCTGGTTCGTAGCCAGGTACTCTATCCAGCTGAGCTACGCGTCCGCAATTAAGATGTATTTAATATCGTTACTTAACCGATACACGAACCTTATTCGTAGCCATCAGAACTAGATATTCTATCCAGCTGAGCTACGCGTCCGCAATTAAGATGTATTTAATATCGTTACTTAACCGATAGCGATTTTCTATTTCGCAGCCATTAATTACACAAGATAAATAATGGCGGAGAGGGAGGGATTCGAACCCTCGATCCGGCTATAAACCAGATACTCCCTTAGCAGGGGAGCGCCTTCGGCCACTCGGCCACCTCTCCAGTGGG
>Ga0209081_1000886_pt1 | contig 18086 bp, 18 predicted proteins | sample GOMGulsemesocosm_4_FD_184636 | JGI IMG/M metagenome (GOLD analysis project Ga0209081, IMG submission 184636) | Methane-oxidizing microbial communities from mesocosms in the Gulf of Mexico - GOM15B Gulf of Mexico (SPAdes) (version 2) | ecosystem: Environmental > Aquatic > Marine > Cold seeps... | reverse complement strand
CCTAAGCTATTGTTATTCTTGCAAACTTTCTTTTAGGGACTTGCATCACACTCTCACAGCTTTGATTACAACTTACTTAACCATTCACAACAAATCCACCATTCGTAAAACTCATGCCACACAGCCATCAGAAAAGCGACGTGTAATTCATACATACAAGCCTGCAATCTGTTACTCACAACGCAAAACCCTTATATGTTTTAGGTTAGATTGTAATTAAATCGCGGTCAAACGTAACACATTGACTAATAGTAACAAGCTCATCACTAAGAATATGCTATTGAGCCGATCAAAAGGCATATCTTCTTCCTATGCTTTTACCTTGCTAACCCTGATCAAACTAGAACTATTACGGTATATGCCGTACGTAGTCTTAGTATTTATGCTGTTTATTTGGTTGAGCTGAGTTTATTATCCATCCATCTCATTTTGGATGACCTCAAATTATTCCCCGCATAGTACACGCATTTATCTTTAGGCCATGTTGAAAACTATAAAGCAGCACGACTAATACTTTCACAGACATCCCTCAGGCTATCTTCAACTTGAGGCATCAAGCCCCACACTTCAAGGAAGTCAAACTAATCTAGAATTAATTAATCAGCTCTTAAGTTCACCTAAACAGACCATGTTGCTGTCGCCTAATCGGCTAGCTTGCAGACTGTCAAGTTAACGCTGAGTTTTTAAAGAAGTTGTTCTGTATACATTGATTGATCAGTGCACATGCAAAATCACCTAATTTTAATTTCTAGAACTTGCTATATATAACGAACCCGTAAGCTTTGTTGTTTTATTTACATTAAGCACAAATAAATACCCACTTAAACACTAATGAAAATAGATCCACCTATACGCTCTATTTAATCATCTAAGAGTTAATGTACGAAAACAGTAAGGACTAGAAACATTTCCACTTAATAAAGTATCGTAAATATGGAGGTTTTGGGGGGATGCGAGAGGTTAGGCGAATTCTTTTGCTGAACTGCAATGTATTTAATAATTTACCATCAACTCATTCACACGAATAATTATCGTAAGCTTAACTCAGCAGTCATTCTTATCAAGACTGTTAAAAAAGAGGACTCAAACACTGGAAAACACCGCTCTTCAATAACAGCTTCAATCTAAGCTCATATATTTTAGAGTTACACTGCATATTTATAAGCACTTATTACAACAACCAAAGTTATCTATCATCTTCAACGATATTTTCTGTCTATCAACCCTAATAAAACATGTGAGTTGATTATTTACTTAGCAGACAGGCATAAAAAAAGCGTAATAACAATGCTGTTATTACGCTTAAAATACTTACTGCCAGATAACTTTTAAATATACCCTTAAAAAATCAAACGATATCTGTCTTCATTTTTTGCTCGCTTCATCTCGCTTTTTACTAATAAACAAAACCATAATAAGAAGCATTAAAATGATAGCAATAACAATATATGGGTTGCTTAACATATCTAAAATATTATTTTTAGGATAGCCTACAGAGAATGGGAATCGAGAAATGAACTTCTCATCACCATCTTCAACGATAACATAGCCAACGAAATGGCCTTTTTTAGTAAAATGCTGATTAATCGTCATTATCCCATTTGGGTAATGCTTAGCCGGTATTTCAAAGAATGGTACCTCTGCTAATTCAGCCTCATTAACCTTTCCATCTTCTTCCGTGCCCAATGGTGGGCCATCTGCTTTAATAACTCTAAAGTTAACCGTCATTTCACGTAATTTTCTATCAACAAAATCTAGAACAATAATAGACTCGCCGACCACTGGTAAATCATCACAAAACTGCTCAGACCGGTTCTTTTGCGGTTGGTAACCCGAAAAGTTTATCGTAAAAGGTCCCACGAGCAATCTACATGTATTACCCATACTCACCACACCACCGTGTGCCCACAACTGACTGGACATAGACAACAACGCAATCACTATAATCATTCTAGATAATTTATACATTTATAACCCTTATCATCGTAACTTTAATAAACTCATCAGCACTTAATACTCTTGGCCACTGAGGCCAGTTTTCTTAGAATTACGTGACAATATTTATGTGTAAATAAGTTCTGACTGACCTGAAACTTATGCCTTCATCTTTCGCATTGCGACAAAACCTAAGCCGCATAAAGCAAAAATCCCAAACAAACCGAAAGCTACTTTTTGTCCGAACTTGCTGTCCCATTCAAACTCTTTAGCACCTACCTCAAAATTAAAGCTACCTTGCGTATTATCTACCTCATTAATAACATCAAGACGATAATGACCTTTGGCTCCTTGGAAGTCATGTTCAAAAGACAAAACGCCTGCCGGTGAAGAGACCACTTCAAAGTTCATAACAGAATTAGCACTTTGAGAATCATCTTCGCCTTTTTTAACAGGCGTTATCTTTACCTTAAGAGCTTGCTTCTGTAATTGATCACCAAGCAAATCCAAGGAAAAATAAGTCACCCCTGTTTCTGCAGGGAATTTACTACACAAACCCTTATGGCTGTTCTGTGGCTGATAGGCAGAAAAATTAATACGACCTTTACCTACGCTAAAAGTGCAACCAGACTCAGATTGGTCCTTATGACTATGCACCTGTGCGGCATGCACTACACCTAGACTTGTTATCGCTAAAAACACAACCAGGGTCATAAAGACCCTGATTGCGTAGCTGCGAGTACGCTTATTAATTATGCGATACTCCACTGTTTTTCTCCTTAATTATAAGCAACATCTGTAGATGCATCTACGTATTGACGAAGACGATTACCTTCTTCATCAAAGAAGAAGATAAGTCCACCAGCACGACGTACAGGTGACAATACAATTTCGCTCAAATTCTGAATTTCCCACACTGCATCAGCAGCAACGAGTGTCACGTTACGAGATTCGCCAGGAAGTATTGCACTTGTATTACCATCTTCGATAGCAAGAACTTCGCGAACATACTCACCTGGGTAGCCAGTAACGCTTTCTTGTAATGCCTGAGCAGCAGCTCCGCCAAGTGACGCTGGATTCACAATAAAGCGAATTCCTGCTGTTGCAAACTCACCAACTTTTACAGGGCTATCTCCATTGTTAGTCACACTAATTTCCATAGACATTGATCTCTTAGGAACGTTGTATGTACTTTTAATTGCTTTAACAACTAAATTAGTATCTTCAATTACCAACGGTTCAAGAGGAACATTACCTGTCTGCAAAGGAAGCACAGTGTTGTGTGTTGAATCTGCATTAATAGCGCCGCCGGCAACAAGCACTACCGTAACAACTAGCATTAAAACACCCATACGCTTATCAGCACTCGTGATGAGAAGGTTTTTATCCAACTCTTCTTGCACAGCACGGTAACGTGGTAACAACGTTGGACGCTTAACCCACCATAGTAGCCAGATAATACCCAATGCAAACCACACAGCATGCCATCCGAAAATAACATCTAACGAGTAAGTTGCTAAGTCATCAATAACAACGTCTTTATCTCTACCCGCTACACCAGATACGCTCGCATCAGACATACTTCCAGTCACATTTGTCCACTCACCTGGGCCCACAATCGGACCACTTCCAGTAATCTGAACAGTTGGATGCATATGCCATTTACCAGGAATCCGAGCTTGCATAATTATTTTGAAGCTATATGTAGAACCCAATTTAAGTCCACCGGACTGAACCATTGGTGTTTCACTTATATAACTCTCAACTTTAGCAAAAACCGCTGCTGGACCAGATGTTTGTAAATACCCAACATCAGGCGCTTTCATAGTATTTGGCCAATATTCTTTGGCTGGGAAATAGATCTTACCTTCCATAGTAACCTGGTCTCCCACTTTCATGTCGCCAGCACCCTGCCATGTCACGTCATAAAACTGAATACTACGCATACGTAAAGCAGGTGAATGCATACGTTCGCCATGTGCTGACACTGTTTCAACAGGCAGAAATGTCATAAGCGTAATCGCAATCATCAACAGCCAAGCGTATCGACTTTGATTCTCGATACGGACAGCCGAGCTCTGGTTAGTGTTTTTAATACTTTTCATCATTTTATTTTTCTCCTTTAAACTTTGCAAACAGTTATTTATTAGCATCGCGGTTAGGCAACGGTAATGGATATTCGTCTACATAGATTTTTTCATCATCACGAGGCTCTTCTCCGCCCATGTAGGCAGCAAATGGATTAGCTCTAGAGTATGGTCTTACCGCAATACCTGAAATTCCCCACCACATCATATAAATGAAGATTGATAAGAAGCCACCAAATAAACAAGAAATAAACCAAGTCTCTGCACCTAGCACTCGCATACCAGCACTTTCAATAATACGTAAATACTCAGGGGAACCACCACGTTGGAAGGTATACCCTACCCAGTCGGCTACAGTCACCTCAGTACCCATAACTTCTGTCGGGATTCTGAAAGGCGCTAACATTGGGTAATTCGAAAGAACAAAAATGGTTGGCAAGAAGAATGCGCCAAACAATGCTGTCATAAGAAAGCTACCTGAAATTAGCAAAATAGCATCAACGAATATTGCTGCAGCAATCCATGTAGCTGGCCAAACTTGACTTAATGGAAAATATGCCCACTCATAGAAATTAACGTAACGTGAAATCCACTCCATCGCTATAAGACCAATAGCTGCTACCGTCATGCCGATTGGCATGCGAATAGTTCTCCAAAGCAAACCTTGAACCGCCCCTGCAAATATCACGAATGACACAGAACTGATAAGCGGCCAGTACAAGCGATCTTTCCAATCGACCCAAAAGTCCCAATCGCCAGCTGTCAGCATGTAATGAAGGTGAAAAGCCGCGCCAAGAACAACGACGACAATGGGTATAATAATCAAATCGAACAAGCGGTAAGTCCGCTCCTCGTTTGTACTCATATTGAGTTTTTGTGTGATGGCATCAGAATAAGCCATATATACTCTCCCTATTGTTAGAATTTAGTGTGTAAGTCACCCCAACCGTAGTAAAAATCTACTACGGTCGAAGTGATCAATTATTAATTATATTTATTAAACGTTCTTTTCTTGCTCTAAAAGCTATTGCTTCCTAAACAAGTTTTATATAGCTAAACCTTTTAGCTAGCTTCCTTTATAACTTTTGGAATAATTACCATTAAGCGGTTCAAAACCTGAACCAATAGTCCACCAAAAGCCAATGCAGCCCAACCGAAGACAACAAAGCCCCAGTGAAGCGGTAAAGAGAAAATCTCTTCAGAAATCCAGAATGCGTGACCCCATTCGTTGTAGGCAACATTTGGCAAGATCAAGAAAGGACCAAGTACCGCCAGCAATATCATCATTGACATATTTTTTGCGTATACAGGTAACTGAGTTATTGAATACAATAACACCGCACCACCAAAGCAAATATATATAGGGAACCAGCCATAAAACAACATGATATGGGTAGGAGTAAATGACGTATCACGCACAACAGCCTGATGCCATGAAGCATCTTGCTCAGCGAAGAAACTAGCTGCAAAGTAAAGCGCTAACACATAAGCTGAAATTAGACCAACCCAAGTCATATAACGTCGTAACTCTTCTACAGCAGTGATACTAGCAACCTTGCGATCTCTCTTCACCCAAATATAAGCCCAAGAACTAAGTGCAATCCCCCAAAGGATTACTGTCTCTGCGTAGAAAAATGTCATCCAGTACTGCCCGAATTCTGCTGTTGTTGCATCCAGGCCATAACTCCATGCTGCCCAACTTTCATACCACATAGTGCCTATGAACAATAACGTAAGGATTGTCAATAGGGGTACCGCTGTCTTTAAAAATGGCGCCATAATGGCGTTGTAGGGCGAAAATTCGCCTGAACTGGAATGACTCGAACTCACTCCAGAATGTAGGTTTTCTGTACTTGTACTCATGTTCTACTCCTTAACTAATATCCAACATTTAAACATTAGTATTGTCTTTTAATTATGTCAAAACCCCATGTGACAATTTGTCGCATCACATGCAGACTTGAATATAACAATTTTTCTTGTCTGACGTCAACTACTTTGCCAATCGGTGTAAATTAACTTTGTAATGACAATCGGAAGGGTTCTTTAACGCATTGAAACATACCTGCTTTAAATCATTTTATTTGCAGATTAGCCTATAAGCTTGCTGCAATTTATTATTTAGCAGTGTTTTTGCATCTCGACAAGTAACTATATATAGTTGCTATGAAGCTGGGATGAAATGTGACCGTTCAGTTATATTTTATTTAACTCAATGCTTACTGAATGCTTGAAACATCGAACACTTAGCAATCATGGCTTTTGAAACACGCCTAATGAGGTTAGGCACCTCATAATAGTTTCAGCTTCTACATATAGGGTCGCACATAATTTACGAGGCATATAAGCCTTCAAATTAACTGATAACAATATATACATAAACACTCAAAACTAAGCGATAAACATGTGAGCTTACTAAAACTAGCTTGTTGCTACTTAGTAGTTTAAATATAGCTCTAAAAGTTTTGCATGCAGGGAATACTAAATATTCAGCTTGAAAGAGCCCTATCTCTTTTAAAGAGCGGGTCTGGGCGGTAGACATAGGGAGTAGACTATGTGTTATATATAAATGGTGGAGAGAGAGGGATTCGAACCCTCGGTACCTTACGGTACACACGCTTTCCAAGCGTGCTCATTCGGCCACTCTGACATCTCTCCATTAACGGCTCAAGCACTAGCGATGTGTTTGAGGTGGGCATTATATCAGCATCGTTTTAATTATGCTGAATGATTTACTCAGCCATTTCCTCTAACTCTTCCCAGCGTTGATACATGACCTTCAATTTTTCATCTATCGCTGTCAGCTCATCCATTTTAGCTTGCACAACTTCTCTTTCCTTAGCATGAAACTCTACCGTAGCCGTTAGCTCCTGTATTTCAGCTAACTTAGCTTCCAATACTTCAATTTCCTTAGGCAATGATTGAAGTTCTTTTTTTATTTTAGAACTTAGTTTTGGCTTCGCTAGTTTGGGTTGCTCTTTAGGCTCTTGACTTGGCTTCGACACCTTCGACTTATCTTTTATTAGACTAGCCCAATCCGGAATTTCACCAACATAGTCGGTTATTTCCCCATCACCTTCGAAGAACCAGAAGCTGGTAACAACATTCTCTAAGAACTTCCTATCATGACTTACCAGTATGATTGTTCCATCATAGTCGATGAGTAATTCTTCCAGTAACTCCAGCGTTTCGACGTCCAAGTCATTTGTTGGCTCATCCATAACAATGAAGTTAGCCGGCTGGCTAAATAGTATCGCCAACATAATTCGGTTACGTTCTCCACCAGAAAGTACTTTTGCTGGTGAACGTGCTCGCTCCGGTGCAAACAAGAAGTCTCCTAAGTAACTAATAATGTGCCTATCTCGGCCGTTAATGGTGATGCTATCACGTCCTTCAGAAACAAGATCTATTACTGTTTTTTCAAGATCCAATGTATCTCGATGCTGATCAAAGTAGGCTGCTTTTAATTTCGTACCTTGCTTAACTAAACCCGAATCTATCTCTATTTCACCTAGCAACGCTTTAATTAAAGTACTTTTACCAACCCCATTAGGCCCGACTAAACCAACGCGATCACCACGCATTAAGCGACATGAAAAATCTGCCACCATTTTCTTACCACCGTAGGCGACATTGATATTTTCAGCATCAATAACCAATTTACCTGAGCGCTCACCTTGTTCAACTTCAATTTTTGCAGGACCCGCTAGATTTCTACGTTCGGCACGCTCCCTACGTAAACTTTGCAGCGCGCGCACACGGCCTTCATTACGCGTACGCCTAGCTTTAATACCTTGCCTAATCCACACCTCTTCGCGTGCTAACTTTTTATCAAATTCAGCATTTGTTTTAGCTTCGGATTCTAAGGCCGCTGCTTTGCGCTCGAGGTATTGTTCGTAACTACATGACCAGCTAGTTAACTGACCACGGTCTATTTCAATAATTCGCTTAGCAATATTTTGTAGAAACACACGGTCATGGGTAATACAAACTACCGCCCCACGGAAGCTTTCTAACTGCTTTTCCAGCCAGACGATTGTTTCCATATCTAAATGGTTTGTTGGCTCATCAAGCAACAACACATCCGGCTCAACCACCAATGCACGCGCCAAACCAACTCGACGTTTCCAGCCACCCGATAATTCTTTAACATGCTTTTCTGGTGGCAAGTTTAAGCGGCTAAGAACAGAGTCTACTCGTTGCTGTAGTGACCAGCCGTCTTGCGCTTCAAACTTTTGTTGCAATACACCTAAAGCATCAAGATCGACATTTGGATCTAGCAACATATCGTGGTATTGCGCAATTAAGTGTCCAACCTCTCCCAAGCTATCTGCCACTGCTTCATAAATGGTTGACTCTTCGGGCAACACGGGTGATTGCTCCAGTGTTGATACCACCACACCGGCTTGCCGCCAAACTTGTCCTGAATCAGGCAACACCTCACCTTCCAGCACTTTTAATAAGGTCGACTTGCCCTCTCCGTTTCGGCCAATAAGGCCCACTCGTTCTTGCTCATCTATTTGTAGGTTAGCTTGATCTAATACCGGCTTTAAGCCGAAGGCAACGCTAACATTATCGAGTTTTAGTAAAGGCATATTTATAAATCCAAAAGGTATTTTCTTAAAAAGTTGAATGTTGTTGAGCTCGCTATGAGCTGTTGTCTATGTCCACGGCCTTTAATTACTTGGCTCATGGATCGTTGATAGTGCTTACTAACAACCGCCAAGTAAACGGTTACTTTGTTATCTTCCACTCTATCGAATAGCTGCACCAAACTAATGGCAGTATCTGTATTAGCTAATTCATGCTGCGCGATCTCTATGGCTAAAGATTCGCTCACTGTTTGCTGCTGCGTTTTATATTGCAACAAGATATCATCAGGGTGCGGGTAAATAATACTGCGTACTAACCAATCCGCATGGCATTGGCGTGAAACATCACCTTTCGATAAGGTTTCAAGCAGGTTCAAACTCATTTGTTTTTCAGTCATTAATTGGTCGACACAATCGGCAATATTTTTAACCGAATGCCCCAAGCCATCAATAGCAAACACGCAGTGCCCTAAAACGGCTTCAATTTTATCGACCCAATGCTGAATAAGGGCATCATCATAACTATTTGGAAACAATAGTTTCAGTTCAATTTCAGGTAATCCCGCTCTAAAACTGACTCGAATATCATCGGCAATATCAATTCCATTCACCAGCTGCTGAATGCTAGATTCACCCATACCCAATATTCTAAACGTAACTAAACTCGGTACATCAACCTCAAAATGGTTTTGTAAATCAGCTAATACGGTAGCTTGCACCATTTCATTCATTTCATAGGGCACACCCGGCATAAAATAAAAACGACAAGTATTACCTTCGTCAATAAAACCCGGTGCTGTCCCCCAATAATTATCAATTCGAGTGGCACTTTCAGGTAAGTAGGCTTGCTTACGATTCACCGCTGCCATTTCCGCATTCATTTTTGCAAAATACTCGGACATCATGCGGAGCGCTTCATCATCAAAAAGCAATTCCTTCGAAAATGCACTTGCAAAAGCCTCGACCGTTAAGTCATCTTGAGTCGGCCCCAGCCCACCCGTGCACAAGCAAATATCTGCCAACGCATCAATCTCACGCATGACTTTGACCAGTTCGTCTAGGTCATCTGCCACGGTCATATGACGAACCACATCAAAACCCAAAGTGCGACAGTGATCAGCTAGAACTGCTGCATTAGTATCAACAATAGCCCCAGTGATTACCTCATCTCCCTGAGATAAGATCACCACCTTGGGTCTTATTAATTCATCCATCGAATTGAATATTATAACTCGTAAATTTACGAATATTTAATACCCCACAGTCCAAAATAAGGTACTGCCCTTTTATTCCCAATAACACGCCTTCAATATCTGGCGTTTTTTCAAAATTCAAAGAGGATACTTTTGTCGGATATTCCAGCACAGGGTATTCAATTGTCACTGGTTTAGCATCTTGCAAAAGCTCAATATCTCCTTCACCATTAGCGGCTGTAATTTCATTCAACGCATCAGCGGCTAAAGCAAGCAATCGATCCCTTTCTACTTCAAGGTTTTTTACCTCTGCTAAGCCTTTGAGCATTTTACGCCAATCAGTTTTATCGCCTACGTGTTGCTTTAAAGCCATTTCAACCTGTCCAGATTGTAAGCGTGTTTTCACTTTAAAAATGGTCAGTGCTTGAGTAGCTCCTTGGTCTATCCAACGAGTAGGCACTTGGGTATGCCGCGTAATTCCAACTTTCAAGCCCGATGAATTAGCGAGATAAACATAATGATCTTGAAAACAATGAGCATCTCCCCACTCAGGCTCTCTGCAAGTCCCTAAATGATAGTGACAGGTTTCCGGTTTCATAATACAAAGGTCACACTGCGCCAACTTTCTCATGCATGGGTAGCAAAAACCTTGGCTGTAACTTTTTTTGGTTTTTTTGCCGCAGTTTGAACACTTAATTTCACCTAGGTAAGTTAATTTTATTCTCTTACCTAGGTAAGGGTTGAGGGCTATTAACTCACCATCAACTGGTAAGCTGTACTCAACAGGCGAACTCAACACTGTTTGCATCTTTTTTATCTGACCTTCAATCATTCGCTTACCCTATTAAAAAATTAAATGTTGTCGTTAAATAGTCTTCATAGTCGTCAAAACCATGATTACCACCGTCTATAATCACTTGTTCACTACCTTGGTAATAATCAACACCCTCTTGATAATCAAGCACTTCGTCACCTGTTTGGGTTAATAGTAAAAGATTTTCTGGGTGTGCCAACTGGGGCAAGTACATCACCTTCAACTGCTGTAGGTGCTGCTCGGTTAATTCGAACACCTGCCCTGTATGGTAGTTTTCATTGCTACCTAAACGAGCCGATAATAACTGATGTGCTCTTACTGCTGGGTTTATCAACGCGCCTTTTTTAGTATATTTCTCACAGATATAAGTCGTATAGAAGCCACCTAACGAACTACCTATAACCGCCCAGTTGTCTGACTCCAGCGTCTCAATATGCGCCTCAATTAAAGACATGGCCTCTTTAGGAGCAAAAGGCAAGTCAACAAGGAACAAGCTATGCTCTGGTTTAGCATCAATAGCTTTCCTAACGAGTTGAGCCTTGAAAGAAGCCGCTGAGCTTCCAAAACCATGTAAATAGATGAAGTGCACGTTAAGCTCAACTATAAAATAAAGCGGCTAGGATAACCGACCCGCTACCGACTCGCCATAATTACCGTCTGCTTATGATATTTTTCTTCAATAAGGTATCACTAGGTCGTTATAATGCACCAAATACAATCAATTTTGGAGCTCACCCGCATGTCATGGATCTCAAGCAAAGCCATTCCCGTTAACGAACGCCTAATTGTTGCCTTAGACGTACCTGATATCCCTGCAGCTAAAGCCTTAGTAACTCAACTAGGCGACAGTGTTATCTTCTATAAAATTGGTCTAGAACTGTTTATGTCAGGCGATTACTTTGAGCTCATCGATTGGCTAAACGAACAAAACAAACGTATTTTCGTTGACCTCAAGTTTTTTGATGTACCCGCAACCGTTGGAAGAGCCGTTAAACAACTGGCTAACAAAAAGGTCGATTTTGTCACTATTCATGGGAATAATGCCATTATGCAGGCCGCTGCCGAACAAAAAGGCTCATTAAAAGTACTTGCTGTTACGGTACTCACCAGCTTAGACAGAGGCGACTTAGACGACCTAGGATTTAAATGTAATGTTGAAGACCTAGTTACATCTCGTGCAAAACGTGCCATTCAATTAGGTTGTGACGGTGTCATCTCTTCGGGTCTTGAAGCACCTGGACTTCGTGATTCACTAGGACAAAACTTTTTAATTGTCTCTCCGGGCATTCGTCCGGTCGATAATCGCCCCGAAGACGACCAAAAGCGTGTTGTCAGTGTTGAACAAGCATTCCTAAATGGTGCTGACCATATTGTTGTTGGTCGTCCAATTCGTGATGCAGAAAATCCTAAGCAAGCCGCTCTCGATATTCAAGCAAGCATCTCTAGCGTTTTTAAATAGTTCACCTAACGTTTATAAGAAGATAACCATGAATGATAAAACAAACGAGTTCACTCGCCCTGTCTCTAAACTTGTTGAACTAAACACTCAGCATTTTGATACCTTAATGCTCGCCCAAAAGAAAGCAGCAGATGATTATCGAGACCTTATTCAGAAACGCATGCAATCTGCCACTGAAATTAATGACCCAGTGGCACTTGCCAGCTTTGTTACTGATCAAATGACACTTGCTCAAAGCAGTTATGAGAATATGGTCGCTAGTAGCCGCACTATGTTTGAATCCATGACCGGCTATAACGCAGAAGTCATTCAATTATTTCAAGAAAGCACGGTTCAACTTAAAGAAGAACTTAAAAAGGAAAGCGATAAATAAGTACTATTGTCAACTTATTCAAACGTGCTGAGCTACAGCAGATTAAATGAGTATTTTGATATCAACATTTATTTAAAATAGTAACGAGCACTTATTAACGTTAAACTTAAATCATATGGTGAGCCACGTGCTCATAACTAAACATACCTAAACAAGGAGTTTTCAAATGGCTTTAATTTCTCTACGCCAACTACTCGACCATGCCGCAGAAAATGGTTATGGCGTACCTGCGTTCAATGCTAACAACATGGAACAAGTACACGCTGTAATGCAAGCAGCTGACAAAACTAACAGCCCTGTTATTATTCAAGGTTCTGCTGGCGCAAGAAAATATGCGGGATCAGCTTTTTTAAGACATTTGATTATGGCTGCTATTGAGCAGTACCCACATATTCCCGTTGTTTTCCACCAAGATCACGGCACAAGCCCGGCTATTTGCCAGCGTTCTATTCAGCTAGGTTTTAGTTCTGTGATGATGGATGGTTCATTAGAGGCTGATGGAAAAACACCGAGCAGCTATGAATATAATGTTGATGTGACTAAACGTACTGTTGAAATGTCACACGCTTGCGGCGTATCTGTTGAAGGTGAACTAGGTTGCTTAGGCTCACTAGAAACTGGCGAAGCCGGTGAAGAAGACGGCGTTGGCGCAGTTGGCGTATTAACGCACGAACAAATGCTAACAGACCCTGAAGAAGCTGCTGACTTTGTTAAGAAAACAGGTGTTGATGCACTTGCCATTGCAATTGGTACGAGTCATGGTGCTTATAAGTTCACCAAACCACCAACAGGTGACACGCTTGCTATTAGCCGTATCAAAGAAATCCATGCCCGTATCCCTAACACTCACCTTGTGATGCATGGCTCATCTTCAGTTCCTCAAGACTGGCTAAAAGTTATCAATGAACACGGCGGTGACTTAGGTGAAACTTATGGCGTACCCGTTGAAGAGATTCAACAAGGTATCAAATATGGTGTACGTAAAGTTAATATTGATACCGATTTGCGCTTAGCAAGCACGGGAGCCATTCGCCGTCACTTAGTCGATAACCCAAAGAACTTTGACCCAAGAAAGTTCTTAAAAGTATCGACTGATGCTATGCAAAAAATCTGTGAAGAACGAATGAATGCATTTGGTACTGCAGGTCAAGCAAGCAATATCAAGGCAATAAACTTAGAAGAAATGGTCACCCGTTACGAATCGGGCGAGCTGGATCAAGTTATTAAATAACTATAGATTTTTGCGTAGCTAGCAACCCTAGCTACGCAAACCTCTACTCAGGAGAAACAATGCGCCTTAGCTTACTTATTGTGTGTTTATTACTACTCAACGCTTGCGTCGAGCCCATTGATCCTGAACTATTAAAAACGGCTGACTTTAATTACCCAGCTATAACTAAAGCGAGTTGCAATATCAATGAAAAACCGGGTAAAGCAGGCTCAACTGACGACCTAGAAACAAGTAGTGGAGCGAGCTACAACCTAAGAACCCCTAATAATTACAACAAAACTGTTGCCCACCCTCTTATTGTTGTTTATGCACCCGCTGCACTCAATTCGCGTCGTTCAGAACGTTTCACGCACCTAACTAAGGAAGCAACATCCGCCGGATTCATCATTGCCCATACTAAAAATATGCGCCTCTCATTAAAATCTATCAAAAAGTTATCAACTGTCCCTGACGACATACAAAAAAAATGGTGTATTGACTCAACACGTATCTACTATACGGGGCACTCCGATGGCGGCAGTATATCCAATGCATTAACCTTTTTACCTTCAGCCACCACAAAACCTGCAGCAATAGCACCCAGTGCTTCAGGTATAGACGGAGAAAGCCTTAAAGCTTACGACTGCCCACCCCCTCTACCTGTCATGATCTTCCATAACACCAACGATACCCATTTCGAGGGCTTTGGTAAACCGTCTGCCGACTGGTGGGCTAACTGTAACCAATGCAGCGGCGAGTTAGCTGAAGCCGATAAGAACGGTTGTCGTGCTTATATAGACTGCCCATCAAAAGCCTCTCAAACTTATTACTGTGAAGGCCCTGGAACCCATGATGACTGGCCTAATAAAAACCAAGTTATCATCGACTTTTTCAATCAACGCTATTAATTAATCAGTTTGAAGCGGCTAATAAAAATTAGTGTTTATTTTGCCGCCGCTTTATTCATTGCATGGCAACTACTCCCAGAAAAGTACAGCCTAAACTTTCCAGTTAAGCGACTCCTTACCTTAGGTGAGCAACAGATTCTTGACCAGCTAACTATTCAAAAAGGGCTAAAGCTTTCTATATACGCTACCGGTATCACCGGTGCACGCTCCCTTGTTACCACGCCAAGGGGCGACTTACTCGTTGCACAAACAAGCGAAGGTATCATTAGTCTACTTAATCGTAATGACCGCTCTAGTGAACAAGCAAATACTCACAGGGTCTTGCTCAAAAACCTGAATAAGCCTCATGGTATGGCATTGCATAACGGCTGGTTATATATTGCAGAAACTGATGCTGTATTTCGTATTCAATATGATGATGAGCAACGTCAACTAATAGGCACCGCTGACTACATCATCAGAGACAAATTCCCTGCTGGCGGAAACCACTGGAGAAAAAGCATTCAAATCAGCCCTGATAATAAATTATTTGTTAGCATCGGCTCCAGTTGCAATACTTGTATTGAAGATTCCAAATACTATGCAAGCCTATTTCAATACGATCTCGATGGTAGTAATGAGCAGCTTTTTGCTAACGGACTTAGAAATACAGAAGGTTTTGACTGGCACCCTCAAACACAAAAACTCTATGGCGTTGATAATGGGCGTGATTTCTTAGGCGACAACGCACCACCTGAAGAACTCAACCTAATACAAGCACAGCAGCATTATGGTTGGCCTTATCAACATGGGCAAAACATTAAAGACCCAGAGTATTTTAAACAAAAACCTGTCAAATTATTAACACACGAACCTATACACTTACTACCTGCTCACAGTGCCCCACTCAGTCTATTATTTATCAAACACAACAGGATTCTAAAAAACAAAGCCCTTGTGGGTCTACATGGATCATGGAACCGCTCCCAACGATCAGGCTATAAGGTTGTTGTGCTGTCCATCGGTAACGACAAAGTGACATCCAGCCTCCTAATAGGTGGATTCGAAAATAATAATGGGGTCATTGGTCGGCCCGTCGATATGGCTGAAGATCAATTTGGAAATATCTATTTGAGTGACGACTTTAATGGGCGGATTTTTAAGATAACAGCATTAAACTCTCACTGAAAAAACCTTTGAAATCACTTCTTTCGTGCAGAAAACATCCAATACCATCATGCTGCGCAGGAAATTGACCAAAACAGGCATTGAAGTTACCGCTTTGAACAGAGCCTCACAAACGTAGAAGGTTCAATAAATAAAAAGCTACCCGCATTTTTAGAAATAATAAATTAACTTAACATAAATGAAATTAAGGAATACCGGGCTAGTTTTCCTAACGTTATAAAACATATTGATTTTATAACATTCAACCTCACCCACCCAGCCGCTAAACAAAGTACATCACCTATTACCGGTAACCAACTTAATAACAAAGCTGCGCTACCAAAGCGTTGAATATAAAGATTAGCTTTAGCAAAATGTTTTTTATTGATATTTTCTGGTGGGTACTTAGACGATGCCAAATACCCAATGTAGTATGTTGTTAATGCCCCCAGAGAGTTCCCGACTGTAGCCACTAGGACAAGGTAAAAAGGTGCATGCTCACCATTCAGTATTAAATACGCTAAAACCGCTTCTGAGCCACCTGGCGCTAATGTAGAGGATATAAAAGCACTAACAAACAGCCCAAAAGCACCATAAGCCTCAACCAAGCCGTCTATCATCTACACACGTACTCGTTATTTCTTTTTACGAAGGATCAAAAACAAGCAACTTATAAAGCCCAACAAAAACAGTACAACAACAATCGATACATTGGAGATACTCATATCTAAGTCATAGGTATTAATATTCAACTGCCCTGTTATTCCTGGAATCGACGGTAAATCACCGTTTCCACCGCCCACCTTTACCTGAGCCTTCATGCCTTTTTCCATATGTTGAGCAATATCACAATGCGCAAGATATGTTTCATCTGTTTTAGGCGTAATAAATGAACCCGTTGTTTCACCACGACCGTATAACTCCATATGAAACATACCTTCAGAATGGAGGTATGTAGGCAGACCATGAATCATAAATTGATGGCGTATATCATCTTCATTAATGAAGGTAACTTGAACTTTAGTACATTTTGGAAACTTAAATTCATGTTGACTGTATCCAAAAATAGTGCCCGGGAACTCTTTAGCGTACTCACGGCCCGCTTTTATTATTATGCTTTGTTCTCCCTCGATTTTAGCGCAACCTTGTGGCAATTGATCATGGTTCTCATTCATGACCATGCCCCATTCACCCATACGCATACCGGCCTGGCTGGTTGCTGATATTAAGAGCAAGACCATTAATAACAATCGTTTATTCATTTTTTGCTCCCTCACTCGTTAACTTAGTCGCTAAGCGGTGTAACGAACTATATACAGCGAATAATAAAAGCAATAGAACTCCAAATAACGCACCTAATATAATAATAAGAAGTACGTCTTTATAGTTGTTGATTTGCCGACCGCCAACGTCATCAAAAAAGCCAAAGGCATCGGCCAATGTCCATGATGGTATTTCACGATTGTAATACTCAGGGGTGAAGTATGGGCTTATGTTCTCACCTTGCCCTGTCGGCATTGCATTTTTATTTAAATATTTACGGTAAACGATTTGAGATACATTTCCTCCTGGCGCCATACCATCTGTTGTAATGGCTCGCTCGGCATGATCATGCATTAACCACATCCCTTCTCCATAACTGTGCAAGCCGTCATCTTTTGTATAAAGATCTAAATCTATTCGCTGTGCAGGGCTAACTGAATACACATCACGCGTTATCTGCGCCAATGGGTTTACATCAACACCATCGTAAGCCGTGATTGTTGCTTTATGTCCATGCGTGTGCAGAGCTAACGTATCTGGCATACCATTAAGTATACGAAGTTTTGTATGCTGGTTAGGTTCAACCGTAATCAATGACTCTCTCAGTGTATAAGGAAATGAACGACCATTAAGCATAAAGTAATCATCCGATCCATCAGTAATGTCATACAAGCGGTTCATGCTTTTTGCTAATTGACGTACATCATTAGAATCTTGAATCATGTCACTCAATTCTGTATCTATACCCTGATAATGCAAGTCATATTCTTGCGCATAGTCTTCTAGAACTGCTACAGATGGCTTTCTTACTTTACCAGCACCTACATTAAAAGTTTGCACCCAGTTATTAGGTTTGTTTTCTTCAACAATAAAGAACCCCTGTAAGCCCATCATCATATGTACTTGTACCTGCACATGACAGTGATACAGCATTGTCCCAGCATGGCGGGGCTTTATTTTATAAATATGCTGCTTACCAGGCATTGTCATTTTTTCACTGGTTTGAGGAACACCGTCGTTATCCACAAAGGAATGATCAACCCCATGCAAATGCACCGTATGTGGGAAATAATGTGTATTTTCTAAAATTAAAGTCACGTTATCCC
>Ga0209081_1000883_pt1 | contig 18113 bp, 18 predicted proteins | sample GOMGulsemesocosm_4_FD_184636 | JGI IMG/M metagenome (GOLD analysis project Ga0209081, IMG submission 184636) | Methane-oxidizing microbial communities from mesocosms in the Gulf of Mexico - GOM15B Gulf of Mexico (SPAdes) (version 2) | ecosystem: Environmental > Aquatic > Marine > Cold seeps... | reverse complement strand
ATAAGTAGGAGACGATATGTTTAAATCCGTTCTAATTAAAGATTATATGGCTAAAAATTTACTGACATTGACGCCAGATACGGATATCTCAATTGCAATTAAGCTATTAAATAAACATAAAATATCAGGTACACCTGTATTAGATGAACGCGGCAATTTAGTTGGTATGTTATCTGAACGTGACTGTTTAGAGGTGGCATTACATTCTTCATATAATGAAGATTGGCGTGGCGGTGAGGTAGCTGAATACATGAATGCCAATATTGAAGTGGTTAATGACTCGGCGACAGTATTAGAATTAGCTGATAAATTCTTAAAAAGCCCCTTAAAAAGATATCCAGTACTGAATGACTCTGGTGAATTAGTTGGGCAAATTAGCCGCAGTGATATATTAAGAGCTTTAGAAATACTCTGGTAAATATTACACATAGATTAGATGACTAGTTTTTTTGTCATAAACAGGGCCACACATGACGCAAACTCTCTACTGGTATGATTTTGAAACAACGGGTATAGATTCGAGAAGAGATCGAGTTGTGCAATTTGCAGGGGTTCGTACCGACTTAGACTTCAATGTTATTGCAGAGCCAGATGTCTTTTATTGCCGTTTACAAGATGATGTTCTGCCACACCCCGATGCCTGTTTAGTGACAGGTATCAGTCCACAAAAAACACTTCAAGAAGGCTTATTAGAGCCCGACTTTATAAAGCGTATTCATCAGCAATTTAGTACGCCTCAAACTTGTGTGGCTGGTTTTAACAGTATTCGGTTTGATGATGAATTTACTCGCCAATTATTGTATCGAAACTTCTACGACCCTTATGCACGGGAATGGAAATCAGGTAATTCCCGTTGGGATATTATTGATGTCGTACGGCTGATGTACGCACTTAGGCCTGATGGAATAAATTGGCCAAAACGCGAAGATGGTCAGGTTAGTTTCAAACTAGAGCTATTGACAGCAGCTAATAATATTTCACACCAGTCAGCTCACGATGCCTTATCAGATGTGTATGCAACAATTGCCGTAGCTAAGCTGATTAAAGAAAAACAACCGCGCTTATATGATTGGGCATATTCACTAAAAGACAAGCGTAAAGCACTTGAATGCTTAAACCTACAGCAGAAGCCAGCCATTGTTCATGTGTCTGGGAAATACCCGGCGGCTAAACATTGTTTGGCCGTGGTGATGCCTTTAGGTGCGCATCCGGTTAATAAAAACTCCGTGATTGCCTGTGATTTATCGATTGATCCAGCAGCAATGCTATCAATGACAGCTGATGAAATTTATCAGAGACTCTATACATCCACCGATGACCTTGCCGAAGGCGAAAGTCGAATTCCGCTAAAGCTTATTCATGCAAATAAGTCACCGATGCTAGCTCCATTATCAACACTAAACGGTGAGTTAGCGAAAGAGCTCGGCGTAGATTTGGTTGCATGTGAGAGAAATCGTCAAACATTATTATCAACCGCGATAAATGATAAGCTTAAGCTAGTGTTTTCGAAAAATGATTTTGATATAGAAGAAGATCCAGACATGATGCTCTATGGTGGTGGGTTTTTTAGTGCTATTGATAACGAAAACATGCAGCAGATACGTAATGCAGCACCTGCTCAATTAGCAGGACTCGATCTCCCTTTTGACGATCAACGACTAGAGGAAATGCTGTTTCGCTACCGAGCCAGAAATTATCCTGAAACATTGTCAAATGAAGAGCAAAACCGTTGGTTAGCTCATCGTAAAGCTTGGTTGGAAAAAGGTGAGGGAAATAGGCTTGATTTAAATAGTTATTTCGACCGAATTGATGAGTTGGTGAGTGATGAAACGCTTTCAGAGGATCAGCAGGAATTATTGGCACAGCTGATTGAATTTGGTTCAGATTATTCTGAGCAGTTAGGCTTAGATTAATAGTGTCGTTTAATTCACATCCAGCTGTTGCAGATGTACTGCTTAGAATAGAAGCAGAGATGCGTGATTGCTCACTCTGGTCGTCACAGACACCAATAGAAAAAGCCTTAAAAAGCATCCAGCCATTTTGTGTGGATACGCTGCAGTTTACAGAATGGCAGGAATTTGTATTCCTGCCTAAGATGAAGGAAATTATTGAACAAGGTTGGCTATTACCAAGTAGTAGTGATATTTCGGCAATGGCGGAAGAAAGTTTTAGCTTATACCAAGTGAATACCAATAATTTGCTTAATTTATTGATAGAATGCGATGAAATATTAATGGGCGCACACTAACGCCTAAACTAAAGGAAATAAGATGGCTGAAACAGTAGAAGAGTTAACCGTAACCTATGTTGATGGTGGAATTGAAACAGTAAAAGAATTAGATAAAGTTGTTCTTACCAAAGGTGCTTGGGCAACATTAATTTATAAATACCAAGATTGGAACCGAACCAAAGAAGAATACAGTCCTGAAAAATATACCATACGCCGTTATCAAAAACGCGACGGTCAATATCAACAAAAATCAAAATTTAATATTTCAAGTGCAGCACAAGCCGAGGGCATCATTGCGGCTTTACAAGGCTGGATTAAAGAGGCTAAATGAACGAACAATTGAGTGATGCTAGTCGTTAGGGAAAACATATGAATATAGATTTGTTTATTGGCTTTTTATTTGGGTTATTTATTGGTGCTGGTATTACTTTCTTTATACTTAGGGCGATTATGGCTAAGTCCTCTGCAGTCGAAAAGCTAGAAGAGGAGCATAGTCAATATCGTGAAGGGGTTGATGCTCATTTTGTAAAAACAGCTGAGCTGTTTAAAGATTTAACAGATCAATATCGTGATGTGTACCAGCATATGGCGCAAGGTGCAGATCAGTTATGTTCTGATGAAGTTAAAACAATTCAGTCTGACTTGGCTAAAACTGGTTTGCTTAGCCAGCAGGTTACGGAAGCGGAACAGGAAAAAGAATCTGAGCAAGAAATAGAAGTTACAGATGAAGTTGATGACTTAGATGAAAGCAAGGTGGACATAGCTGAAAAAAATGAGCCTGAGCCTACTGATGATAAAAAAGAAGACTATCCTCTAGCGAGTGAAGTAGAATTACCAGCTGAGATGCTTGCTAAGCAAGAGGCGAAAAAATAGCATATCACCGTTTATATTTTATAACTTAATATTATCTTGGTGTGGCGCTCCTTGATTGTCTGAAAGGAGCAGTACCCTTGGTTTTTTCAAATTCAACAAAAGCAGATTTGTTACTGTTTATTGTTACCGTTCTAGCGGCAATTAGTTGGGGTTTTTCGAAAGAATCCCTCGCGTTAATGCCCCCGTTGCTTTTTGTTAGTAGCCGGTTTTTCCTAGCGGGAATACTACTGGCGCTTATTGCTCACAAACAATTAGCGAAATTACATTGGGATCAGTTTCGGCAAGCAATAATTGTGGGAACAAGCTTTTCACTGGGAACTTGTTTCTGGATTATGGGGCTTTTTACGGGTGAGAGTTTAGGTGTTGGCGCCTTTTTAACAAGTTTAGCTATTGTGCTCGTTCCAATTATTCAAAAAGTAGCCTTTGGCCAAAAGCAGTCTATGAATACTTGGGCAGCCTTGCCTGTTGCATCGTTAGGGTTGTTATTATTATCCGTTAATGGTGATGTTAGTACAGATTCAAGTGTTTTATATTATCTTGGTGCAACCTTATTCTTTGCCTTGTTTTTTGCACTTAATGCTAGAGCGTCAACAGAAAGGGAGCTTAAGAAAACGGGTGGTTACAGTAAAAAAGTGCCAGCATTGGCACTAACAGCAATTACATTAACAACGGTCGGTTTGTTTTCCGCATTGGCATCATATTTATTTGAGCCATGGAAACCAACCTTTTTCGGCATAACACCAGAACTACTGTGGTGGGTTGGGTTGAGTTTTATTATTGGTACTGCCCTGCGTTTCCTTATGCAAACATATGCGCAAAGTCTTTCGTCACATAGTCATGGTGTGGTGATCTTATTATTAGAACCGATATGGACTGCTCTTTTAGGTGTGGTTTGGTATAGCGAGAGTATGACAATGGTACAGTTGTGTGGCTGCACCTTGATTTTTATGTCATTGCTGGTGACTCGCTGGTCGGTTATTAAGAAGGTAATTAAGCCATCTTTTATGCTAGAGCCTTAGCCTAGACTATCAAATCCTATTCGTTGCTATTAAAATACACAAAGCATCATAAACTGAGAGAATAAAAATGATTATTAAGCCAAAAATTCGTGGATTTATTTGTACTACAACTCATCCTCAGGGCTGTTCAGAAAATGTTCAAGAACAAATTGATTACACTAAAAGCCTAGGTGGCTTAGACAATGGCCCTAAACGGGTATTAGTCATTGGATCCTCAAGTGGTTATGGCTTAGCCTCTCGAATTACTGCAGCCTTTGGTTCAGGAGCTGCAACAATTGGCGTGTTTTTCGAAAAACCCAGTTCAGAAAAAAAGACCGGTACAGCGGGTTGGTACAATATGGCTGCGTTTGATGAAAAAGCAAAACAGGCTGGCCTTTATGCAAAGCATATCAACGGTGATGCCTTCTCTCACCTAGCTAAGCAAAAAGCGATTGAATTAATAAAAGAAGAAATGAAGCAAGTGGACTTGGTGGTCTATTCGCTTGCTTCACCGGTTCGTAAAATGCCAGATACAGGCGAAGTGATTCGTTCTTGTTTAAAGCCAATAGGTGAAACCTATCGCTCAACCGCAATTGATACCAATAAAGACACGATTATTGAAGCCGAAGTAGAACCTGCAACAGAGCAAGAAATTGCCGATACCATTACCGTTATGGGTGGTGAAGATTGGGAACTTTGGATGAATGCATTAGCGGATGCAGATGTCTTAGCTAAAGGTTGCCAGTCTGTTGCTTATAGTTATATTGGTACGGATATAACATGGCCTATCTATTGGGATGGGGCGCTAGGTAAAGCAAAGATGGATCTTGACCGTGCGGCAGCTGAGATTGATAGCAAGCTAAAAGCTGATGGTGGCGGTGCCAACGTAGCTGTACTTAAATCTGTTGTTACTCAGGCAAGTTCTGCAATTCCAGTGATGCCATTGTATATCTCGATGGTGTTTAAAATCATGAAACAGCAAGGTAATCATGAAGACTGTATTGAGCAAATAAATCGCTTATTTAGAACGCAGTTATTCACAGCACCTGCAAAAACAAATATGGATGATAGTAATCGGATTCGTTTGGATGATTGGGAATTGGCTGATGATGTGCAAGATGCTTGTCGTGAGATTTGGCCTAAGGTAACGACTGAAAATTTAAGTGAGCTAACCGATTATGCTAACTATAAAAAAGCCTTTCTGAAATTATTTGGCTTCGGTTTAGTTGGCGTTGATTATGATGCTGAAACTGAGCATCAGATCGAGTTTGATGTTACTGATGTTTAATCCAGGACTTAAATAAAAACGATAAGGATATTTTTAAAACGATGAAAGATAAAGGCGCACATATAATCGTTTTAGGTAACGAGAAAGGTGGTACGGGCAAATCGACACTGACCATGCATATCGTTGCTGGGTTGCTTAAGCGAGGCAAAAAAGTAGGCGTTATTGATCTCGATTCACGACAAAAAAGTATTACTCGCTACCTTCAAAACCGGCTTAATTTTATCGAGGTAGGCGGCAAAAATGTGGAGATGCCGAAGTTCAAAGTACTAAAGCAATCCACTGAAAATACGATCAGTTTACGTAACAAGGATGATCAAAACAGCCTAAAAAAGATATTAGATAAATATAAAAAACTAGACTTTATTATCATCGATTGCCCTGGCAATGATACTTACTTATCTCGTTTGTCACACGCCATGGCGGACACGTTGATTACACCGTTAAATGATAGTTTTGTGGACTTGGATTTATTGGGTGAAGTTGAAGCAGAAACCTTTGCAGTTAAAAAACTCAGTTGCTATACCGAGATGGTGTGGGAAAGTCGTAAATTCCGCTCGGCTAGTGGCAAGCCACCAATGGATTGGGTTGTTGTGCGTACGCGCTTAGCGTCATTAGATTCACGCAATAATAAGCGCGTGCATGATGCCTTAGATGCGTTACAAAAAAGAATCATGTTTCGCTATGTTCCAGGGCTTTATGAGCGTGTTATTTACCGTGAATTATTTCCTAATGGTCTAACTGTTTTGGATATGAAAAAAGTAACTAATCTATCGCATGTGTCAGCACGGCAAGAAGTACGTAGCTTAATTGATAGCCTAAACTTGCCAGAGTAATGGCTTACGCGCTAGATAAGCATCAGCGTGATTTAGTGGTTCGGCAAACAAATAAATATATTCAGCAAGCCTCTGTTTTATTTGATAGAAAAATCCCGATCATCCCAATTAAGTTTGATTTAACCGGCCGTACCATCGGGATGTACAAAGTGGTGCGCCGAAAAGGTGCAATTCGCTACAATGAAGCAGTTTTTGCTAAGTACTTTGCGGATAATTTAGCCAATACTATTCCACACGAAGTTGCTCATTATGTTGTTGATAAAATATATGCACAGCGGGGCATAAGGCCGCATGGGCTAGAGTGGGCGAATGTTATGGCAGAGTTTGGTGCAAAGCCTGAACGTTTAGCGAACTATAATTTAGATGGTATTGCTAAACGAGCCTATCGGACAATACCTTATCAGTGTGACTGCCAGCAGCATGCCTTGGGGATACGTCGGCATAATAAAGTTGTTAGCAACCGTGCACGCTATCACTGCCGCCAATGTAGTGTTGTGCTAACCCAATGCTGAATTGGTTTGTATATATTATTGAAGCCAGTGACAACAAGTACTACACAGGTATTACGACAGATCTTGATAGGCGGTTCCAGCAGCACTTAACTGGCAAAGGGGCTAAGTTTTTTAGAGGAAGAAAGCCTGTGAAGTTTGTCTATACTGAAAACAATCATGATCGAAGTAGCGCAAGTTCTCGAGAATCGCAGATCAAAACACTGACACGCAAAGAAAAAGAAAAACTTTTTTAATTCTAGACATTAAAATATTCATCACCTTTAATAACAGGGCATGGTAATTGCTCTGGATTTGTTTTGTATAGAAATATCCAGCATTTGGATAACTCCTCAACCGAACCGACAGTTATTGTCAGAGAATATTGATAGATTTATGAAAGAAAAATTAGTTCTAATTGGTAATGGCATGGCGGGGATGAGAACCGTCGATGAATTATTAAAGCTATCACCTGATAAATTTGAAATCACCGTTTTTGGTGAGGAGCCACATGGTAACTATAACCGTATTATGCTGTCGCCTGTACTGGCGGGTGATAAGAGCTTAAGTGAAATCATTATCAATGATTTGCAGTGGTACGAGGATAATGATATTACCTTGCATATTGGTAAAACAGTTTCAAAAATAGATCGAGTAAATCGTAGGGTAATTGCTTCAGATGGGACGACTGCAGAATATGATCGGCTCATTCTTGCCACGGGCTCGCTACCAGTGATACTGGATATTCCTGGGAAATCACTTGAAGGTGTCATCAGTTTTCGTGATATTAATGACGTAAATATAATGATTGAAACAGCTAAAAAGCATAAAAAAGCTGTTGTTATTGGTGGTGGTTTGCTTGGTCTTGAAGCAGCTAACGGTCTTATATTACAAGGAATGGACGTCACTGTTGTTCAGCGTGGAAAAACCTTGATGAGCCAACAGCTTGATCAAGAGGCTGCGGATATAATGCGGGTCGAGCTTGAGCAATCCGGTATGCAGTTTTTAATGGAGCATGACACAGAAGCGCTTATTGGAAATGATCGCGTTGAAAAGATTCGTTTCAAAAATGGTTTGGAGATTGAAGCAGATCTGGTTGTGATGGCGATTGGGGTGCGGCCAAATATAGAACTAGCAAAAGCATCTGGCTTGCAATGTGACCGTGGAATTCTTGTCGATGATACCTTGCAAACCTATACGCCGAGTATTTACGCAGTTGGTGAATGTGTGCAGCATCGAAAACAAACTTTTGGTCTTGTTGCGCCATTATTTGAACAAGCAAAAGTATGTGCAAACCATTTATTTGGAATGGGTATTGCTCGCTATGTGAGCACGGCAACAGCAACCAAATTGAAGGTGACAGGGATTGAGCTTTTTTCAGCCGGCCAGTTTATTGCCGATGAGGATTCAGAATCAATTGTTTATCAAGATCCAGCAAGACATGTATATAAAAAGCTGGTGATAAAAAATAACAAAATTATTGGTATTGTGCTTTATGGGGCGACGTTTGACGGTAATTGGTATTTCTCATTACTAACAGATGGAAAAAATATTTCAGCGATACGAGAAGATATTTTGTTTGGCCAGCACCAAGTTGAAGAAGAGGTTTTAAATGGGTAACTCAGCAACAGTTCTAACAACCTGCCCGTATTGTGGCGTTGGTTGTGGAGTAGCGGTCAACCTAGAAAAGGAACAACAGATTACCGTTAAAGGTGACTCTGAGCACCCGTCTAATTTTGGTCGCTTATGCTCAAAAGGTGCAGCGCTTGCCGATACCATAGGTTTGGAAGATCGTTTACTTCACCCTCATGTTAATGGCCAGCAAGTTTCTTGGGATCATGCGCTTGATTCTGTTGTAAAAGGCTTGAGTTCAGTTATAGAAGAACATGGTGTTGATTCAATCGCCTTTTATGTTTCTGGGCAATTATTAACAGAAGATTATTATGTTGCCAATAAGTTAATGAAAGGCTTTATTGGTAGTGCAAACATCGACACGAACTCTCGGCTTTGTATGTCATCTGCGGTAGCAGGTTATAAACGCGCCTTTGGTAGTGATTCAGTGCCTTGTTGTTATGAAGATCTTGAAGAAGCTGATTTAATCGTTTTAGAAGGTTCAAATGCAGCTTGGTGTCACCCCGTTGTTTACCAAAGAATTGTAAAGGCGAAGAAGCTGCGACCAGAGCTTAAAATTATTGTTATCGATCCTAGGAAAACTGCAACTACAGATATTGCCGACCTTCATTTAGCTATCAAGCCAGGTACTGATGCTACATTATTTAATGGCCTTTTAAGCTACCTGAATCAGACTGACTGTGTTGATAAAGAATTTATTGAGCACCATACCGATGGCTTTAAAGATGCCTTAGAGGCTGCCGAAAAATCATCCTCATCAATTGATATTATTGCCAAGGAATGTGATCTTTCAGAGCGATCAATAAAAGAGTTTTACGAGCTATTTTCAAGCACAGAAAAAGTAGTCACGCTCTATTCACAGGGTATTAATCAATCTTCTTCAGGTACGGATAAATCAAACAGTGTAATCAATTGCCATCTAGCCACGGGCCGAATTGGTAAAGCAGGCATGGGGCCGTTTTCAATTACCGGCCAACCAAATGCAATGGGCGGTCGAGAAGTGGGCGCATTAAGTAACCAGCTGACCGCGCATATGGAGCTTGAGAATCCTCTTCACCATGATTTAGTGTCGCGTTTTTGGAAAACAGATAAGTTAAGTTCAGAGGCAGGATTGAAAGCAGTGGATATGTTTGAAGCCGTTGCCGATGGGAAAATTAAAGCTATTTGGATTATGGCAACCAACCCTGTTGTTACCTTGCCCAATGCCGATAAAGTACGTAAAGCGATTGAGGCCTGTGATTTGGTGATCGTGTCTGAATGTGAGTTGAAGACAGGTACCGTTGCACGTGCTGATATAACCTTGCCTGCCTTAGCATGGGGTGAACGTGGTGGAATAGTCACTAATTCTGAACGCCGTTTATCTCATCAACGAAGTTTCTTAGAACATCCAGGCGAGGCAAAAGCTGACTGGTGGATAATCTCTGAAGTGGCGAAAAGAATGGGTTATCTGGATGGCTTTAATTTTTCATCATCAGCCGATGTGTTCAGGGAATATGCTGCTTTAACAGGGTTCGAAAATAATGGACAACGAGATTTTGATATCAGTGGTTTAGCTGATCTTAGCGACCAAGAATATAATGACTTCCCGCCAGTGCAGTGGCCTGTTACTAAAGCAAAGCCGCAAGGAACAAAGCGACTCTTTGAAGATAAGCACTATTATACGGCCAATGGCAGAGCGCAATTAATTGCAATAGAGCCACGCCAACCAAAATACTCAGTAAGCTCAGAATATCCATTTAGATTGAATACGGGTAGGGTCAGAGATCAATGGCATACCATGACCAGAACATCGCGTTCGGCACGGTTAAATAACCATGTACCAGAACCTATGGTGCAGACCCACCCAGAAGATGCCGCTAAATTTGATTTAGAAAATGGTAGTCTTGCACGGCTAGATAGTCATTGGGGAGATATGTTGGCTAGAGTTGAAATTACAGAAACACAGCGCGCAGGTAATCTTTTTGTACCGATGCATTGGAATGACTTTATTGCTTCAAAAGGCCGGGTGAATGCTCTAGTAAACCCTGTTGTTTGCCCAATATCAGGGCAGCCTGAATCAAAAAGTACCCCAGTTACGATTAGACCTTATCGGCCCGCTTTTTATGGTTTTATATTGTCCAAAAAACCATTACAAATGAGTGGGGTTGAATATTGGGTAAAAATAAAAGGAGATCAATTTTGGCGCTATGAAATTGCTGGAGAAAAAGCAATTGAAAACCCTCGAGACTGGGCGAAGCAGCAGTTAGGTGAAGCAGGCGAGTGGCTGGAATTCTCTGACAATGCAGTTGGGCGTTTTCGGACAGCTAAAATAATTGATGATCGATTAGATAGTGTGATTTTTCTGGCAGAAGATCATCAGTTACCTTCTAGAGCATGGTTAACTCAGTTATTCGCAGAGCAAATAATAACAGATGAAATGCGGCTGAGCATCTTAGCGGGTAAAGCCGGTGCTGGTATACCTGATGTAGGTGCGATTGTATGTGCTTGCTTTGGTGTGGGTGAAAATACGATTAAAGAAGCGCTAATAGATGGTGAGGTAAAAACAGTTGAAGATATTGGACAGTTGCTAAAAGCGGGCACCAATTGTGGTTCATGTATTCCTGAGCTAAAAAAACTCATACAGGGTTGATAGGGGGAGGGTACAGGGGGGTGTATGGATGTAACCCACCAGTTTAGTGCTGGCGGTTAGATATGTTTTTGCTTCCCTGGCTAAATAATTGCCCGATATCAATGAGGTCAAATTGATAGTGTTTATTGCAAAAATCACAATCTACCTCAACGAGCCCTTTTTCTTGAAGCAGTTCAGCTAAATCTTCATAGCCTAGGGTTATTAGGCTAGCTTCTACCTTTTCTTTTGAACAATCACATTTGAACTCAATGTCTTGTGGGTCATAAAGCCGAATAAGTTCTTCATGGAAAAGGCGATGAATGACATCTTCAGGAGGTAATTCTAATAGTTCTTTTGATGTAACCGTATCGGCAAGCATTTCAATGCGTTGCCAATCGGCAGGCTCACCTTGGTGGGCTGGTAATTCTTGTAATAAAATAGCAACGGCACGTTGATCATTAACCGCAAACCAAAGCCGAGTCTTGAGCTGTTCAGATTGCTTGAAATAAGCCTCAAGTGATTCAGCAAGAGATTCACCCTCTAAAGCAACAATGCCTTGATAGGCTTTACCTTTATTTGGCTTAATCGTTAGGGTTAGTCGGCCATCACCAAAAAGAGAGGTTAAATTACCTGCCTTAATGTCCCCATCCCAATGAGCTAAACCTCTGACCGTTTGCTGGTTACTGGCTTGTGCCACCAGCATGCTAATGGGGCCATCACCTTGAATCTGAATAATTAATGAGCCATCAAATTTTAACGTAGCTGATAATAGTAGTGAGGAAGCCAGCATTTGGCCTAACTGCTCGGCTACTATTGTAGGGTAATTATGCAGCGCTAGAGCGTCTTGGAAACTATTGTCTAGAGAGACTATTTCCCCACGTACACCTAGGTCTTCAAAAAGGAATCGAGTTAGCTTATCTTTGTAATCTGTTGTCACAATACTGCTCTAATGGGAAAAAGAATATTGTATTACATGCACAGTAAGTGATCTTAGCATTTTTGCCAGATACTGATAAATTTCTTAACTTTTGCTTAGAGATGTCATGATTTCGTCTGCCCAAGAGCAGGCTTCAATATAATCTTCAGTAGTGAAATCAGTTTTTTTATCAAAGGAATCATGAACCGGTATTTTTTCATAGTCGATGATGCCTTGAATGACATGACCTAAATTTCCTTTCTTGTCAGTTAATGCGACTTTAATGTTTTTTTCTAATGGTACTGATGACAGTATTTTGTTCATGTCAGTATCTAGCATGGCATCAAGTGTGGAGAATAAGCCTGTTAGAAAAAAAGAACTTGGTGAGTCTGAATGTGTATTATTGGCAATGTTTTCAGCAAGACGAGCCCTAATTAAAGCAACTCTTGTTAATTCGGATGGTTTGTCAGATAGGTCACGTAAGCAAAGCAGCGTCGTCCATTTTCTAATGCCTTGAAGCCCAAGCATAATGACGGCTTGATTGATATTTTCGATAGGGTTTTTAAAAGAAAAGTAGGCTGAATTTAAGTATTTAAGAAGTTTGTAAGTTAACGAAGGGTCTTGCTGGATAAGCTCAGCAATTTTGTTGGCAGAACTATCAATATCATTAATTTCGGCTAGTAGTCGAGTTTTTGCAACTGCACCGGATGTTAATGATTTTCCCGATAATGTTTCGGGCCTACAAAGAAAATAACCTTGGAAATAATCACAGCCCATGTCTTTAAAAAGCTGAAATTCTTCATAGGTTTCAACTTTTTCGGCTAGGAACTTAATGCCTCTATTTTTTAGTTTCTGGATTATTTCATGATTTTTATCATTAGAAAGTACCGTTAAATCAAGTTTAATAATACTTGCCACATCGATCAAGGGTTCCCACTCAGGGGCGTAAATAAAATCATCAAGAGCAATCATGAAACCTTGTTCAGCAAGTTCTTTAACGCGTTTAACCAAGGTATCATCAATTTTTATATCTTCAAGTAGTTCAAGAACTAAGTTACTCGTTGGTAGGGAATCAACCGTAGAAGACATAATGTCTTGATATGACATATTAATAAAAGCGAGGTTGTTGCCAATAAGCTTTTCAAGCCCAATATCAAATATTGCCGTTGCAAGTACGTCGGAGGTTAGTGAAACTCCACTGGATTTGTCTTTACACCCTCTGAATAGAAGTTCATAGGCATATAACTGTAGAGTGCTATCCAATATAGGTTGTCGAGCAAGTGAAAATTCGGTCATGTTTTAGAGATGAAATTGCTTATTATTAGAGTATAGCTAGATATACAATTTATTTAGAAATTGACTAAGTTATAATTAAATTTAAACTCATGAAATCATAAAAAAATGCTTTTTGATAAAAAAAAATTACCTACAAATGGGCAAGCACTGGCAGGCCGAGACGAGCTTATGTCTGTCGAAGTATTCCATTATGTGCATAGCAATAATTATTTAAGAGAACCTTTTCCAGAAGGATTTAAGACGGCTGTTTTTGGCTTAGGCTGTTTTTGGGGCGCAGAGCGTAAATTCTGGCAACTAAACGGTGTTTATTCAACTGCTGTTGGGTATGCCGCAGGTATTACACCTAACCCTCATTATGAAGAGGTCTGCTCAGGCCAAACAGGGCATAACGAAGTCGTACTGGTTGTTTATGACCCCGCTATTATTACTTATGCTGAGTTATTGAAAGTATTTTGGGAATCTCATAACCCTACTCAAGGTATGCAACAAGGTAATGATGTAGGAACGCAATATCGTTCTGGTATTTATTTTGAGAATGAAAGTGAGCGTGGTTTAGCGGAGCAAACTCGTGATAGTTTTCAAAAAAAATTAAATGGTATGGCTTATGGGGAAATCACCACCGAAATACTAGAGCAGCCCCTGTTTTATTATGCCGAAGCCTATCATCAACAATATCTGGCTAAAAATCCAAATGGTTATTGTGGCTTAGGTGGAACTGGCGCTACAGTGGACTTGCCAGCTTAGGCAAAGCCCAATGAATAGCCGTTTTGCCATGCTGTTCAAGATATTGATTGGTTTTGCTAAAGTGCTTGCAGCCTAAAAAGCCACGATAAGCAGATAAGGGTGAGGGGTGTGGTGCTTTTAAAACAAGGTGTTTCTGGGTATCGATAAAGCTGCCTTTTTTTTGTGCATAACTACCCCATAATAAAAAAACCACCTGCTTATTTTGTGCGGCAACCGTTTCAATGATTTTATCAGTAAAGGTTTCCCAGCCCATTCCTTGGTGTGAGTTTGCCTTATCATATTCAACGGTTAAGACACTATTTAACAGTAATACACCTTGTTTAGCCCAGCTTTCTAAGCAGCCATGCAAAGGACGTGAAATACCTAAATCATCTTCCAGTTCTTTAAAAATATTTAGCAATGAAGGTGGGATTTTCACTTCAGGTTGGACTGAAAAACACAAGCCATTGGCTTGGTGAGGCTGGTGGTAAGGGTCTTGCCCTAAAATAACAACTTTTACCTCGTGTATGGGCGTAGCTTGTAAGGCATGGAACCAATTTGAAGAGTGAGGGTAAATCACTTTACCTTCATTTTTTTCTATACGCAAAAACTCCTTTAGCGTAAGCATATAGGAACTGTTTAGCTCATCATCTAAAAATGGTTTCCAGCTTCTTGCGTTTGATAAGGCCATAATCTTATTGAATTGATTCGGCTAGTTGTTGAGCGCGCTCTAGTAATAATTCAGAATCTTCTAGGCCATCAATAAAGCGTTGAGGAATCCCTTGAATACCAACCTGAGCACCAACTAATGCACCCGTTAACATGGCGCGAGCCATGTTTTGGCCGCCACCATTAATGGCGTGTAGTACGGCAGATTCAAAATCATCTGAATAGCGTGCAGCCAAGTAATAACAAGCAGGAAACTGATGGTAAACAGCACAGGGCATACCGTAAACAATTGATACTTTCCAAGCGGGTTTAATTAAGTCTTGTTGTGCTGCTCGAGCAATATCAGATGGTGTAATTAAAGCATCGGGCGAAGCAAATGTACCGGCACCTGAGGGTGAGCTATCTGATAAAGTCATCGCGTGAAACGGTAATACACGGTCAGCGACCAATTTCATTAATTTGCCCGATAAGTTTTCATCAAGTGGGTGACCTTGAATTAACATCCCTAAAACAGCCCCATAAGCGACTGTCATTGCATTAATGGTTTCATCACATTGGGTTAAACGGGTATTGCTAGAAATATTTTTAGCCAATAAAGTTGGGTTATTGGCATAGCGTACAGCTAAAGCTAAGGTTCGCTCTGCCGCTTCGGTATTGTCTGTGAAACCGGCGACCTTTCCCCAAGGTTTATTATGTTGGGTACGTAACGCCCAAGCTTCGCGGATAGATTGGCTGGTGAAACCGCCAGGCCCAATACTTGGTGTCCCATCAAGCAGAGGGAATAAATCATCATCTAGGCGTTGGTAAAAATCAGCTTCCTTGTAATCACCTTGTTGAATCAATGAGTCGATTAGCAGACTTAAAATAATACCTGACTGAGATGATTGGCCAGCTTTCATACCCGAATGATAATGGCCAGTTTTAGGCTCGGTATAGTCATCGACCCATGTGCCGTAGTTTTTATGAAGCTCATCGAGATCATAGTACCAGTGAGGCCCTAAACCTAAAGCATCACCAATATAAGCACCCATAATGGCACCAATAGCACGTTCTTCTAAGCTGATGTTTGGCATACGCTTTTCCTGTGAATGTTTATTGCCTTTATATCACTTTGTTAGATGATGTGCATTAGGCTCTTCTGATAAAATAAACGAATGACGAAAATAGAAAAAACCAAACTACGCTTTAATAAGCTACAAAAGCGTTTAAGGCGCGAAATGGGGCAGGCAATCGCCGATTATAATATGGTTGAAGAGGGTGATCGTATTATGGTGTGTTTGTCAGGTGGTAAGGACTCCTACACCATGCTGGATATACTGTTAAGTCTTAAAAAAAGTGCGCCAATAAATTTCGATATTATTGCCGTCAATTTGGATCAGAAACAGCCTGATTTTCCAGAACATATTCTGCCAGATTATTTGCAATCTATCGGTGTTAAATTTCACGTGATTGAGCAAGATACCTACAGCGTGGTAAAACGCGTGATACAAGAAGGTAAAACAACCTGTGGGTTATGCTCAAGAATGCGCCGCGGTGCCTTATATGCTTATGCAGAAGAACATGGCTACAATAAAATCGCCTTGGGTCATCATCGTGATGATATAGTCGAAACATTCTTCTTAAATATGTTTCATGGCGGCCAACTTAAAGCGATGCCTGCAAAACTCAAAAGTGATAATGGCAAACATATTGTGATTCGCCCTTTGGCCTATTCACGCGAGAAAGATATTATTGAATTTGCAGAACTAAAAGAATATCCGGTTATTCCTTGTAATTTATGTGGGAGCCAAGATGGTTTGCAAAGAGTGCAAATGAAAGCGATGTTAAATCAGTGGGATAGAGACTACCCTGGCCGAATTGAAACTATCTTTAATAGTATGAAAAACATTCGGCCATCCCAATTGCTGGATAAATCATTATTTGATTTTGAAAGCCTAACCCAATCAGCAGAAATGACAGAACTATCTCCGGCTGAGCCAATTATATTCAACCCAAAACGGGCGAAAACATTATGAAACTAGGTTCACCTGTATTGCATTGGTTGTTATCAATCTGGACTAGGGTGACCGTGTTACCTAAAGACGATGCACTGCTTAATAACTTAAAGGGTAAAACAGTCTGTTATGTTTTTCCTAGCGATATTCGTTCTAAGATAACAATCGTAGAGCAGGTTTGTCGTAAGCAAGGATTACCTTTGCCAGCAGCAGGTATTAATACAAAATTATTGAATGAAACAGAGGCGGCATTTGTTTTAAGTCGCAAGAAGGGCTCTGAAAATGACCCAGCACCAGAGCGGCTAAAAAGGTTAATCGAGGCTGTTTTAGCTGGCGATGATGATATTCTAATTGTGCCTGTTTCAGTTTTCTGGGGTAGAGGACCAACAAAAACAGGTGGCTTGCTAGCAAGTTTATTTAGTGATGGTGGCCCTCGTTCAAGTTTTTTATCACGCACCTTAGCCATTTTATTTAATGGTAAGCAAGCCCTTATACAATATAGTGAGCCGGTCTCGTTAAAAGAATTTGTTAGTGAGCAAAAATCGGCGGCCTTCCAAACCCGTAAATTGACGCGTGTTTTACGATTGCATTTGGCAAGAACAAGGCTGGCAACCATCGGCCCCGACCAGCCCTCACCCAAGAAACTTGCGGATGAGTTAATGCAGCAAAAGTTGGTGCAACAGTCGATCGACCGAGAAGCAAAAAAGAAAAAAATCACACGGAAAGAGGCGGAAAAGCAAGCACGTGCCTATACCCGTGAAATTGCCGCTGTTATTAATATTCGAGCTGCAATATTGCTTGAGCGAATCCTGAGTAAGCTCTGGAATAAACTATACGATGGTATCGTTTTACATCACTTTGAGCGTTTAGAAAAACTGTCTAGGGAGCATCAACTGGTGCTCGTGCCAAGCCATCAAAGCCATATTGATTATCTCGTTTTATCTTATGCATTATTTGGGAAAGGCCTAGCACCACCACATATTGCTGCCGGTATTAATTTAAATATTCCTATCGTAGGGCCATGGTTTAGGCGTTGCGGAGCATTCTTTTTACGCCGTACCTTTAAAGGGAATTTCTTGTACGCGGCGGTATTTGAGGCTTATATGGGGTATTTGGGTCGTCGTGGTACGACGGTTGAATATTTTGTTGAAGGTGGGCGTAGTCGTACCGGCCGCCGCTTAAAAGCAAAGCCTGGTTTGCTTGCGATGTCGGTAAGAAGTTATGTGCGAGATCCAAAGCGTTCAGTGGCTTTTATACCTATTAACTTCTCTTATGAAAAGTTAATAGAAGGACAAACCTATGTGAATGAATTGAGCGGTAAGCCGAAAAAAACAGAATCTGTTTTGGGTGTGCTGCGAGCGGCTAAAGCACTAAAGGATGATTTTGGCCAAGTACATGTGAATTTTGGCGAGCCAATTTACATCAATGATTTGTTAGATGCGCAAAAACCTGACTGGCGACGTGAGCGAACAGCAGAAAAATTGGAGTGGTTGCCTAATGTCGTTAGTACGCTTGGCGAAAATATAATGTCGGGTATTAATAAAGCAACCCATGTGAATCCTATC
>Ga0209081_1000882_pt1 | contig 18119 bp, 16 predicted proteins | sample GOMGulsemesocosm_4_FD_184636 | JGI IMG/M metagenome (GOLD analysis project Ga0209081, IMG submission 184636) | Methane-oxidizing microbial communities from mesocosms in the Gulf of Mexico - GOM15B Gulf of Mexico (SPAdes) (version 2) | ecosystem: Environmental > Aquatic > Marine > Cold seeps... | reverse complement strand
GAGCGACTGTTTTTGCGTCGTTTGAAAAAGACCAAACAACACAAAAACAGCGCCAAATACTGGCGTTAGCTCGCAAGGATAGATATGAGTATTAATAAAAAAATCCAAAACTTATATAGGGATAACTGGGCGAACCTTCAATCGAGCCTCGAGCCCTTGGATACACGCCAGTACACGAATCCATTTTTGATTGCTTTTGACGAAGATTTATTAAGTAAATCCGATTTAAAGGTAATGATCTTCGGGCAAGAGACAAAGGGTTGGGGTGATAAATTTGGAATGTTAGGCACCCCTGAAGCGACAGTCGCTATGTATGACACTTTCTTCTGTCAAAAGGAATTTTATGCAGGTTATAGAAAGAGCTCATTTTGGAAGGCCTTTAGGTATTTTGAAAAGCGGATTAAAGAAGCATACCCTCATAAATCTATTTACTTCAGCTGGAATAATATTAACAAAGTAGGAAAATCTAAGGGGAAAACTGGTGTGAGTAAAGAAGCTCGTGCTGTAGAGCGCGAAACATTTTCAGTGGTTGCTTCTGAAGTTAAGGCCTTTAATCCGGATATTGTAATATTTCTAACTGGTCCGAACAGGGATGGTGATATCAAACATCACTTTACTGATGCTGAATTTAACCCAACCGACTCTGTAGTTGATAAAAGGGCCTTGGCTAAAGTTAGTTCCGACTCTTTACCTGTCCAAACCATTCGGATGTATCACCCGTCATACTTTGGAGGGTTCAACAGAGTTCGCGAAAATGCGTTGAATGCCTTAGTTAATACCGTTGCAAGCTAACAAGTTGCTGCACACGGAAAAATTATTCGCTGCGCTCCTAATTTCCCGGTGAGCAAGGCGTTATGAGTGGCAAGAAACCATAAACTAGTTTATTCCTATTCACTAGTTTCCATCTAAAACATAGTTACACATTAAACTATATAAATACCAATTTTAATTCAATATTTTCTATCAGCTCTAAAAAACCAGTGGTAAATTCTATACAAAATTAAATTAAATTAAACAAATTATCTAACTGCCAACTTTTCAGCGTTTGTTGGTGTTTTCTACAAATAGAAAGATAAACACTTCAGGAGATACAATGAACGATATAAATCCACCTACCAACGGCAAAGCGACAACAATCAAAAAGATTTTTAGTAGGCAAACAGCGGTTGCGATCGACATCAACGTTAAGTGTGAGATTGTTTGGAATCTGTTAACTTCCGCTGACAGTATCAGTTCTTGGAACAGTACCATTGTTGAATTAACAGGTAATATTGCACTTGGGGAGAAAATCCAACTTCGCTCCACGCTCGCACCAGAGCGGACATTCAAACTTAAGATCAAAGAGTTCGAACTTAATAAACGTCTCTCTTGGGGCGATGCAATGGGAACCCGCGTTTACACTTTAACTCCTAATTCGCAAGGCGGAACAGACTTTACTATGTCTGAGAAAATTGGGGGGCCAATCTTTCCGCTATTCGCAAAAATGATCCCTTCGTTTGATGATTCATTCAATAAATTTGCCGCCGATTTGAAAGCAGAGGCTGAGAAGTAATACTTATTAACGACTTACTGGTCGTGATAGTTTTAAAGGGGTTGCAATATCATGGTCTTCAGGTTTGTTGTTCATAGCCTAAAATCTCATAACAAGGCCATGCAATCCGACTCCGTTTATTGCTGGTTTTTAGGCTATTCGCTTTGCGAATTCTAGCCTAAAACCCACCAATAAACTCCACGGTTGATGGCAGGCGTTATGTGAGTTGAGAGTATGGCTAAAGAATTCTTAGAAAAGCTAAATATCCTAATCACTGAAACAAACATCGAGAAAGAATGTGATAACACTCTTGAAGCTAAGCATTTCTTCAGCGGTGCAGCTTTATATTACAATGGTGAAATATGCGCCTCTCTATCACCAGTAGGCCTTGGATTTAAACTTGGAGATCAAGAGAGTGAAGAGTTGATCGGAAGTGGCGTGGCTGTTCCTTTAAAGTATTTCCCAAAAGGTCACATCAAAAAAGGGTATGCACTTTTCGAGGCACCTGATTTATCAGATGTGTCTAAATGGAAGCAGTATTTACAAAAATCAGTGTCGTCAGTTTAGTGTTGGCTTCACATAATCGGGAAGCCCAAGGGCCTCTAACCCCCAGCCCCCACAACACCCTGCATGCGGGTCCGCACAGGGTGCTATTGACCGTCTGCTTTACCATAAAGTCAGCCTGAATACCTCCATTCCCATCCGTCTGTTATTTGGCACACTAGAGCCAGTGTCGGCTCAGCCTGAAAACTTCAAGGCTGGCCGGTACGGCTCGACCCAATACACTCTCGAATCTCGGCGCTTCCGGGTTCTTATACTTCAGTTTGTTCGGCCATTTCTAGAGCGTCATCAACCTCGACTCCTAAATACCGCACTGTGCTCTCGATCTTTTTGTGACCGAGAAGTATCTGCACTGCTCTAAGGTTCTTGGTTCTTCGGTAGATTAATGTTGCCTTGGTTCGTCTCATTGAATGTGTGCCATAAAGCTCAGCATCAAGGCCGATCATTTCAACCCAAGATTTCACTATTCGAGAATATTGCCTAGTTGATAAGTGAGCTGAAGATGTGATGCGGCTTGGAAATAAGTGAGCTCCAAAGCTAATGTTGGCCTTTGAAATCCACTCTTTGAGGGATTCTCTGGTTTGCTCTGTGATTTCGAATTGCACTGGTTGATGTGTTTTTTGCTGTATAACTTGAGCCCTTTTGGAGACTGTGCCGTTGGTTGATATGTCTCTGACCTTTAGGTTCAGTAGGTCACAACTGCGCAATTTACTATCGATCGCTAAATTGAAAAGCGCTAACTCTCGAGTGTTTTCTTGAATCTGGAGCCTTATGCGGATTTCCCATATTTCTTTAAGTTTCAAGGGCGGTCTCTGACCAATTAACTTTCCTTTATTCCACGGTTGCTTTGCTGGGGTATACGGTAGGTATAACATGATATAGCCCTCTAGTTTGTGAGCTCTAAAGTATGGGGCATGCTGGCGCTAGGGCGCTAGGGCGCTAGGGCGCTAACGGCGACACTGCCGTGGCATGAGCAGAAAGTTGGTGTTCAGACTTGGATTGGTTTTACGAGGGGCAAGCAATGAAAACTTGGAAAGAGCTGCCCCGCGACCCAGCACTGGCTGAGTGGATAGAGGCCTATTGGTTTATCGAACGTGAGGCGGGCGATGATTTGCCGCAGCGGCCGCAACTCAACCCCAACGCCTCGGTTCACCTGATCTTGGCGCCGTCCAATCAGACTTATCACTATCAGATGAATGCCGAGGGCAAGGCATCGTCAACGGCCGCCGAGCCGTTGACGTTAACGGGGCAAGGCAGTTACTGGCTATTTCCCCACACCAAAACCCTGTCGCTGGATCATTCACAGCCATTCCGCGTAGTAGGGGTGCGCCTGCGCCCAGGGGCACTCTATGCGCTTCAGCAGACCAAAGCCTCACCTCTGGTGAATTGTGTGGTTGGCGCCAGTGATGGCCCTTGGTTGGATGTGACTCAGTGGAATACCGACACGGTGCTGCAGCTGGCGAGCACAAACCCGCAGGCCTGCGCTGAGTATTTGGATCGTAAACTCAAACCTTGGTTGGCGACTGGCCAGCCGGATAAACACAGTCGGTTAGCGGGTGGCGCTCTGGAGGCACTTGCCCCTGGGCCGAATCAAACGCACATGCCTTTGGCCCAGCTGGGCGCTCAACTGCATTGCTCGCAGCGCACGTTGGAGCGGGCGTTTATACGGGTGACGGGGCTGACGTTAAAACAGTACCAATCCATGGAACGCTTGGAGATGTTACTGCAGCAACTGCACGGCCAGAGCGAGGCGGAGATCGATTGGGCGGAGGTGGCGCAGCGGTTTGGCTTCAGTGATCAGCCGCATTTAATCCGCTACCTAAAAAACCAGCTGGGCAAAACACCTGGCCAGTATGTGCGCCAACGCGACGTAACCGTTGATGTCTACGGTGATTTTAGTGACGACTAATCTGTGTTGGGTTGTCGCTTTTTTACAATCATCACGGCGCTAGTCTCTTTAGGCTGCTGTTGGCAGGTGAGGCCCAGCTCAGGATAATGCTCTGGGCTCAGGGCGCGCGCTCTATGACATTCCCCAATACGGACACACATTTTGAAAACACAGAACTTCAACATTAGACCCTATCAGCACCAAGACCTAGACGAGTTAATGAACGCGTGGGAGACAGCTTCGGCGTTAGCACACCCGTTTGTCAGCGAGGCGTTTCTCTCCAGCGAGCGGCGCAATATTCCAGAACTTTATTTACCCAATGCAGATACTTGGGTCGCCGTTGTCGATGAACAGGTTGTGGGTTTTATCGCACTGATTGGTCATGAAGTGGGCGGGTTGTTTCTCGACCCAGAATTTCACGGCCAGGGCATAGGTTGTGCGCTGATGGACAAGGCTAAATTGTTACATGGGGCGCTGGAGTTGAAGGTCTTTAAACAAAATCTCATCGGTCGAGACTTTTACGAGGCCTACGGTTTTACGCAGGCGGAGGAGCTTACCTGCGAGCAGAGCGGCGAGGTGCAACTGCTGCTGAAATTTAAGCCCTGAAAAATCAATGTCTTAATTGAAATGATTCGTCTGGCCAGAGCGCTCCGCCCTAATATGACTTTTAATCAGGCGATTATTTACGAAAAGGTGTTGCCCAGAGGCAGCTTAAAGTTCACTCTCGGACCACGATGACGAACAATAGGGACGAGTATGAAATTTATTGAGAATAGAATTCCCCCGCCGCTGGTGATGCTGACTTTTGCTGCGATTATGTGGGGCGTATCACGGGTGGATCAGAATGCCGAGCTGAGTCAATTAATAAGCAGCGTTTTGGTGTCTGTATTGCTTCTGCTGGGGGTGGGGTTTGCTTTTTTCGGCGTATTATCCTTTAAGGCGTCTAAAACGACCATAAACCCTTTGCAGCCTGAAACCGCTTCAGCCCTTGTGACCTCCGGCGTTTATCAAATAACACGCAACCCCATGTATGTCGGCTTTGTTATTTTTTTGCTCGCATGGGCGGTGTATTTAGGCTCAGCCTGGTCGCTTGTCTGCATTGCTGGGTTTATGGCTTTTATTCAGCGCTTTCAGATAGTGCCGGAGGAACGGGCGCTCTTGTCACTGTTTGGTCAGGAGTACATGAGCCGTGTGCGTCGGTGGCTGTAGCTAAGCTTCTGTGGCGCGCTGGCAAGGCGTCTGGGTTTTATTACTGCAGCTGTATTCTCGCTGAGCGAGAGGTTGTTGTTGTTGTTGTTGTTGTTGTTGTTGTTGGTATTTAAGCGTTAATCGAAATTATAAAAATGAAACAATATCTAGCCGTATCGCAATACATTGACTGGCATAACTCCAGCGTTAAAACCTTCGCGAAAGCGTTGAGAGCTGATCATAGCCGCGATGTTGATATCGCTAGGGCATGTTTTGAATTTGTGCGAGATTCCATTCGTCACACATGGGATTATAAAATTGATGTGATCACCTGTAAGGCGTCGGACGTATTGACGCATAAAACCGCTTATTGTTATTCCCAAAGCCATTTACTCGCGGCTCTATTACGAGCCAATGGCATTCCCGCTGGCCTATGTTATCAACGTTTATCATTAGAGGGCGGTGGCGCGCCCTATTGTCTGCACGGTTTAAATGCGGTCTACCTGAATGATGTCGGTTGGTATCGAATTGATCCCCGAGGCAACAAAGACGGAGTGGATGCGCAGTTCTGTCCGCCGCTTGAGCGTTTGGCCTTTTCGACAGACGAGCGTTTGGAGGCCGATATACAGGGTGTGTGGCCAGAGCCATTACCGGTAGTGGTAAATGCACTCAGTCGCTATGACACCTGTATGGGCGTGTATGAGAATCTTCCAGACCTGGAAATGTATGGCTGATGTTTGGTTGAAAAAATGCAGGCGGCGCTCAGCGCCTGCTACTGGATTTTGACTCTGGAATAATACCTGTTAACAGGCGACGAACAGCTCCTGTTACTGAATCTTGGCTCAGCAATACAAATCCAGAAACAGGCGGCTGAACAAGTTCTATTGTTGTGCGGTTTTTAATGTCTCTTTTGGTGTTAAGCGCACTCGCCCCCAGCTGGAGCCATAGTGGATATTGCCGTCTTCATCCATACGGGTGGCGGTAAACATACTGTTGTAGAACTGATCGCCAATCACTAGGTGGTATTCGGACTCGCCGGTTTCCCAGTCCATCACTTCCAGTGTCCATTTATTGTCCCGAGCGCCAATCAGGTAGGCGCGATTGTCGATGTTACTGATCAGCGGCACGCAGTTGGGGGAGCTGACTTCTTTATTGACCCAGGCGTACTCAAAGGTTTGCTCGAGCGGGTTCCACAGGAACTTTTGTACCCCAAAAGGTTGATACAGAGGGCTGCTGCCCAGCGCGCTCAGCAGTACCGGGTAGGCAATTTGAGGCACATACCAAGGGATGTTGCGCGGTGCATTGTTGACCACCATGGCGCCATAACCCGAGACACCCACCGACTGCTCGGACTGCATCTCTGTCAGCTCCGGGTTGTCCATAGTGACAGGCAGCATGCCGGCAATACGTTGCGACGGTGCGCCAGACGGGGCCTGCCAACCGCTGGGAATAGCGTTGCGCCAGAACAGGGTAACGTTCATCAGCTTGTCGCCGTCGGTGATGACCACAAACTGATCTTCATCACCAAAACCCATGAGAGTTGGCGTCGCTCCGGTACCTTCGCCCAGGCCATTGTTGTAGCGGGCTGTCCAAGCGCCGCTGCTTTCCTCGGTGGTCAGCTGTTCGTCTAACCACATAACCTTGTGCAGGTGTTGCTGGGAGGCGATGTATATGCCGCCCTGTTCGCCCACCGCAAAGGCGTTGCGCACCCAGCCGCCACCGGCCGGTTTGGTGGCCTTGTCTTCGGCGCCTTCACTGTGCTGTAAGCGAGTGATGCGGTGTTCGCTAAAGTCGCGCTTCACCGTAATCACGTAACCGTGTTCGGTGACCACAACCAGCCAGCCGTCATGGGTCATGTTCATGCCCACGGTAATGCCGGTCACTTCTTCGGGCAGATCAAACTGGCGTAGCTTGATAATATTGGAGGCGGGATCGCCGACCACGGCATCGCCGTAAGCTTGGATAGAGCCGCCTTTATCGCCGAGAAACAGCACATTGTCCTGGTCGACCAAGGTGTACATGCTCGACAGGCTGCGCAGCTTGTTGAGCTCCTTGCCGGCGTTGATAAACGCCAACAGACCCTCGTTGTTGGCATTCAGCTTGGCCACCGATTCCTCGGCGTCAGCCTCGGTGTAGTGCTTCACTCCGGGCAGCATGAGCGTCGTCAGCACCTCAAAGGTGTCGTGATCGATCTTGACGATGCGGTCCAGGCTGTTGGACCAGATCACCTTCTTGCCGTTGGCGTAGGGGCCGGAGATGACGGCGCCAAAGTTGGCCGGGCCTGTGTCGGCGAATTGAATTTCTTCCGCCGTGAGGACGTGGGTTTGAGTATTGGGCCCGGCCACCGCCACCGAGTCCTGTTGCGCCGGTGAAGCGTGGCTGATCGGATAGGTGGAGTCTGCCAGGTAGGGGTTCTGCCAGGGCAGGTTAGCGGCTAGGTTGCTGCCGGAGTAAAATATGACGGATAAGGCCAGTGTATTTCTTAAGACACGGGTTGTGCGGCTAAACATATTGTCACCTTACTCAATAGTAATGATTACGGCGGCCTGCGCCTTTTTGATCACTGCGCGCGAGCCTGCTAAATGTATACGTTATCTGTGCGGCTGCTGTTGAGTTGCTGTCGCTGCAGGCGCTTTCTCTGGATGTCACTGTGGCACGGTGGTAGTGGCGTCCAGCAAGGCGACAGTTTGTGTGCTGCGAATTTCATTGGAGCACGGTTTGGTTTTTTAAACTGTTGAGCTTATAAGCACGGCGTATTTTTCGTCGGTAGGGTGGTGAGCGGAGAAGAACGAAACACTCTGGCGTCTAATATGCGTAGGGAGGCACAGTAAAAGTGGTTTATCATTAGCGGTAATTAGACAGCGGTTGGCGACAAGATTAAATGGTGTCATTAAGTTCGATTGCACAGTTTGGCGCCGCCCAAGGTTTTATGTTGGCGCTGAGTATTTTGACCATTCGTTATGGCAACCGCCGAGCTAATATCGTGCTCTCGGTGTTTGTCATCGTCGAGTCCATACGTCTCTATGTCCTGTCGCAGTTCTACGCGCCTGGACCACACAGCTACTCGCCCATCTACGCACTGTTACACCTCAGCTACGCCATAGGCCCGCTGCTCTACTTTTATGTGCGCCTGCTAGTGAACGCTGACTATCGCTTGAGTTTGCGCAGTCTGTTGCACTTTATTCCGATACTGCTGGGTTTCCTGTTGTTTCTGCCCGGCGGGCCGATTATCGAGAGTGGGGCGGTTACCTACACCGGTTTTAGTGACATGCCTGCGGATAGATTGCGCAGCGCTACCTTTGGTACCCTACCGGCGTTTATCTCGCTGTTTGTCTACTCGCTGCTGGCGCTGCAACACCTGCGGCGCCACAGCATCCGCATACGCGAAGAGTTTTCGGATATAGAGCAGATCAACCTGAGCTGGCTGCAGGTGCTGGTGTGGTTTTGTCTGCTGAGCGCTGTACTGAGTGGCATCACCGAGTGTCTGCGCGGTGTCCTGCTCTGGGATCTGGGCCCACGCGTGGCTACCTCCATGTTACTGACGGTGCTGCTGCTCTACGGCATAGGCCTGTTCGGCCTGCGTCAGCCGGCCATCTTTGATCAGGGCGTGCGCCAGTTGCGACGCGGTGAAAGCGGGTTAAGTGGTCGGGAGCCGTTGCCTGAGCAACTGGCCGTTGTCTCGGCGCCAGCGACAATCATCTCTGCACCGCCCCTAGATCTTAGCGGCGGGCCAGCCCTGGCGGCGAGCCCAGACAGCCAGGGATTCCGCGCCGATAGTGCAGAGAAGGCCGATGACAAGTATCAGAAGACTGGGCTTGATGAGGAGCATGTACAGAGACTGTGGAAAAACCTTTGCCAGCTGATGCACACCGACAAACCCTATTTACAGCCAGGTTTGAAGCTGGCCGAGCTGGCTGGCCTAACGGGTACACGCTCCAATTATCTGAGCCAGGTGATCAATAGCTGTGCGAATCAGAATTTCTTTGAGTACATCAACGAGTACCGCGTCGAAGAGTCCAAACAACTGCTGCTCGATGAGCCAGGCAGGAGTATCGCCGATGTCGCGTTACTGGTCGGCTTCGGCAGCCTCAGTGTGTTCAATACTAACTTCAAGAAAATCATTGGCCAGACGCCCAGTCAATTTCGTAAACAGGCCGATTTAAAAGTACGCTGAAGGACCATCAATCAATCATTGATGGTCCTGTCAGACTTCCGAGCTTACATACCCGATAGTTTTAACGGCCCCGGCTGTATTAATATTTTCATCTACTTTACTGATGCGAACAGGTCACGCCTGCGCAATGGTTTCCCAGTACCGGAGCGGCTGTTTGCCCTGGCTGGCACCAGACTTAATCAGGCTGCAGCCTTCGCTCGACGCGGCCCGCAACTCAGCACACCGACAGGATGTATAAGATGAATAAACCCTTGGTTCTCCGTGAAGACAACAACGGCATCAGCACGTTGATATTAAATCGCCCCGATAAATTGAACGCCTTAACGGTTGCTCTATTTGAGCAGCTGCGTGAACACATCATCGCCCTGCAAACAGATGACAGTATCCACTGCGTGATATTGCGCGGTGCCGGCAAGTGTTTCTCGGCGGGTCACGATCTGGCGGATATTGAAGAGGGTGAAAAGGTATCGTCTCCTTTCTGGCACTCCGAAACCCTGCGCATGCTGGAAAAGCTGCCCAAACCGGTCATCGCAGCCGTGCATGGGCACTGCTACACAGGTGCACTTGAGGTGGCTCTGGCCGCCGACTTTATTGTTGCCGCCGATACTGCTCGCTTTGGTGACACACACGCCAAGTGGGCGCTGACGCCAATCTGGGGCATGAGCCAGCGCCTGCCTCGCCGCGTGGGTATCGCCACCGCTAAGCGCCTTATGTTCACCTGCGACATGTTCAAAGCCTCCGAGGCTCTGCGCATTGGGCTCTGTGAACAGATATTCCCACTGGACAGTTTTATTGCAGACGTTGAAGCTCTGGCGCGTGACATTTGTGCAAACTCTCCCTTCACCCACGCCGCCAACAAACGTTTACTCGACGACACGGACGCTGAGACGCTCGACTCAGGTCTGTTAAAAGAAGTAATGAACACCGAGGGCGAGGGACCAGACATGCACGCCCGCGTCGCCGCCTTCACCAAAAAATAGCCAGTGTGTTTGCATTACAAAAACACGAAGCTAAAACCAGTATTTAATACCTGCTCAGGGTTGATTGATCGTGAATTAAATACTGGTCACATATAGGCCTTAGATCAACGTCCTGTATTTAAATGGTCGCCACAGCTATTACCCAAAGAATAAAAAGGAAGGCATCATGTCCGCCACGTTTGCAATTTTACTGGCGACGGGGCTTAGCGGCCTGTCGGCACTGATGCCTCTGGAAGTCCTGGGCGCGGTGTCTCTCCATACACCCGCTGAGGGCTCATACCAAACACCCGTTGAGGGTTCATACCAAACACCCGTTGAGGGTTCATACCAAACACCCGCTGAAAGCTCATACCGGACACAGGCCCCAGCTTCTTATCAACGCCCCGCTGTGGCTTCTCAGCAGCGCCCGACCGCGACGTCTCATCAGCGCCCGACCGCGACGTCTCATCAGCGCCCGACCGCGGCACCATTCGAGAGAACAGAGGAGCGCGAGCCCTGCGCCAACTACCAGTCGAGTAAACAGCCGCTGTTCGGCGACCTACATGTGCACACCAGCTACTCCTATGACTCCTATATTTCGAGTCAACGCAATGACCCCTGGGATGCCTACCGCTACGCCAAGGGTGAAGCCATCACCCTGCCTGATGCCGATGGCGTGCAACGCATCCAGGCGCAGCTGCAGAGGCCGCTGGATTTCAGTGCCGTTACCGACCACGGCGAGTTCCTCGGTGAGATCAATGTCTGTACTGGCGACTCCAGTCGTTTGGGTTACTGGTTTCCCCTGTGCGGCCTGACCCGCTCGGCCAACTTCTACGCGCAGCTGGTGGCCGCCAAGTGGTGGGTTGATCTGCTCGCCGACGACAGCGAGGTCAAGGCCAAGAGCCTGGCCTGCAGTCTGTCCGATTGCGACGCCGGCGGTCTCGAGTTTTGGCGCAACACCCAGCAGGCGGCCGAGGATCACTACGACCGATCCGCCGAATGCGATTTCACCAGTTTTGTCGGTTATGAATTCACCGACGCGCCAGACTTTAAGAACATGCATCGCAACGTCATCTTCCGCAACCAGCAGGTCGTAGACGCGCCCATCACCACCTACGACACGGGCAGCTATAACTTCCCGCTACTCTGGCAGGGTTTGCGCGAGCAGTGCATCGAAGGCGACAAGGGCTGCGATGTTATGACGATTCCCCACAACCCCAATTTGTCCGGCGGGCTGATGTTCCCGGACCCGAAGAACCAGCAAGAAATTGATGACCGACTCTTCTTCGAACCCGTGGTTGAAATCGTCCAGCACAAGGCTGCTTCCGAGTGTCGCTTCGACCGACTAGAAGGACGTGGCGTCGGCACCACCGATGAACTCTGCGACTTCGAACAGGTGCGTTCCGACAACCTGACCATGCTCGGCAGCGTGCACGGAGAAATCATGACCGATCGCGCCGCCCCGGTTTCCATCGATAAATTTAATCCGCGCAACATGCTGCGCAATGTATTAAAAGATGGAGTGGCTCAGGAAAAAGCCACCGGCATCAACCCATTTAAAATGGGTTTTATCGGTTCCACCGATACCCACAGTGCGACAGCCGGCGGCGCCGAAGAAGATAATTTCGTCGGTCACATAGGGCGCCGCGATGCCGGCTACCGCAATATTCAAGACCATTTTTTCTCCAACCCCGGTGGCCTCGCCGTGGTTTGGGCTGAGGAAAATTCGCGCGACAGTATCTTCCACGCCATTCGCAACAAAGAGACCTACGCCACCAGCGGCACCCGCCCCATTGTGCGCTTCTTTGCCGGTGACTATGCAGCGGACATGTGTCAGTCAAACACGCTGATCGATGATGCCTACGCCCGCGGCGTGCCTATGGGTGGAGATATAAAACAGATGGGGGGCGGAGACATCAAAAATCTTGGGGGTGGAGACATTAATCAGATGGGCGCTGGGGATATTAAACAGGCGCCCAGCTTCTTGGTCACAGCCCTCAAAGACAGTGGCGCCAACGCCACCGATCTACAGCGCATACAGATCATCAAGGGCTGGGTCGACGCTGAAGGTGAGACCCATGAACAGGTCTTCGACGTGGCGGGTATTCCAGACAACGGCGCCAGCGTCGATCCCAACAGCTGCGCACCTGTTGGCACAGGTTTTACCGACATGTGTCGCGTCTGGAAAGATCCGAGTTTTAACGCGGATGAAAACGCCTTCTATTACGTCCGTGTGTTGGAAAACCCCAGCTGTCGCTGGAGCACGCGTCACTGCCAGGCCGCCGGCGTCAACCCTTTCGCCACGGATTGCAAGGCTCAGGCCGTCGAGCAAAACCTGGTGCGTCAAGAGCTGGGCGCGTTTGGCGATGTTTATAGTAACTGCTGTATAGACCCAGAGCAGCAACCCTTCTATAAACCGGTGATTCAGGAACGCGCCTGGACTTCGCCCATCTGGTACACCCCCTAGAGTAAGAACCAATAGGGTAGAGCTCAGTAGGGCGGGGGTTTAAGTGATCACCGACCAATTCCCTGAGGACGCCCAGAATACGTGGATATTATTACGTGCTCACCAGGGTTTTCTGAAGGTGTCATAGAGTAAGGATGAGGGGCGATTCCACCACTGAGTTGACATGATTCAATGGTGGGGCACGATTGGGGTTTTAGGGGATTAAAGGTTTGCCTCTGCATACTCTGCCAGCAGTGATCTTGGTACGCCTTGAAGTTTTATATTGCCGCCATGCTGAAAATCTTTAAATCGCTCGGTTAGGTAGGTGAGCCCCGAACTGGTTGAGCTGAGATAGGGGGTGTCGATCTGTGCGAGGTTGCCCAAACAGATTACCTTGGAGCCGCTGCCCGCGCGGGTAACAATGGTTTTTATTTGGTGGGGGGTGAGGTTTTGCGACTCGTCGATGAGAATTAAACTGTGTTGAAAACTGCGGCCGCGAATGTAGTTGAGGGATTTGAAATGCAGCGGTACCTTATCCAAAACATAGTCGATGCTGCCGTCGGTGTCTTCGTCGTCGCAGTGTAGAGCTTCGAGGTTGTCGGTGATAGCGCCGAGCCAAGGTTCCATTTTTTCTTTTTCGGTGCCCGGTAAAAAGCCGATGTCTTCGTCTAAGCCTTGGGTGCTGCGTGTGGCGATGATGCGCCGATATTGTTTGTTGTCAACGGTCATGTCGATGGCGGCAGCCAGCGCCAGAATGGTTTTTCCCGAACCGGCTGCACCGGTTAGATTGACCAGGTGTACATCAGGGTCGAGCAGTAGGTTGAGAGCCATGGCTTGGTAGACATCTCTTGGTTTTAATCCCCATGCCTGTTGTTCCATGCATTGATGTTTGTCTATGTGCAGGAGTGTCAGTGTCGTTTCGGTTACCTCAATAATACGCGCCAAAAAACCCATCTCGTCGATGATGAATTGATTGGGGTATATGTCGGCGAGTGCGCCGCAACGCGCTAAGTGATGCAGTGTGCGAGCGGTCTGCTGTTCTGTGTCGACGTGCTCGATGGTATCCCAAAAATTCCCAGGGAATTCTATATAACCTTTGTTAAGTTGTTCTATGTCGGTGACCAGTTGATCGCTGTGGTAATCGTCGGATTCTATACCGCAGCCGCGGGCTTTGAGGCGCATGTTGATGTCTTTGGTGACGAGCACAATACGTTGTTCTGGGTAGGTGTGTTGTAGCAGGATTATATCGTTGATGATTTTGTTGTCGTTGATCTGGTTGGACAGTACCGCAAGGTTGTCGGGCGCGTGACTCATCAGGATGGAGAGGTGGCCGCTGCTGGGCGCATTTTTAGATTCCGGCGGCCCGCGTTTAATCGGCACGCCCTGCTCAACATCCTCGGGTGAGGCTCTCCCGAGTATTTGATCTATGTGGCGTATGGCTTGTCGACAATCGGCGGCTTGGGCTTTTTGCCCGCTCTTTAACTTGTCGAGTTCTTCGAGCACGGTCATCGGGATCATGACGTGGTGCTCTTCAAAATTAAGCAGAGCGTTGGGGTCGTGGATGAGCACGTTAGTATCAAGGACGTAGAGTATCGTCTGCTGGGCAGGCTTGTCGGTTTCATCCTTGCGGGCGAGTTTTAGGTTCACCATAAACACGTTCCTTCCTGTGGCGGGCTTTAAACCGTGGCGATGCGGGCATCGTCACGGTTGAGGCGGTCACTGCAGGTTTCAGCCGATGAGGCTGAGTTAGCCTGCGGTTGCGTGTTGCATCTCTAGTATTACAGCAACAAAACTCGGGATGCAAGGAGGTGGTTATATGAATTTAGGTGCGAAAAGTGCACTGCTATTCTATATTTTTCGATGCCAAACAGGATATGTAATCTGTTAGGTTCTATTTAAGAATAGGGAAAGCTGTGTATAAATGGCTTTCGGAACCCAGTTCGGATTCGAGCCAAACACGTCCATGCTGCAGCTGGGTCAGTTCTGCGACGAGTGACGAGCCTAATCCGGTGCCTTAGATCAGTTGCTGTTCAACATTGCCAAGGCGTGTGTAAGCTTGAAATATTTCTTCGTGCAGGCTGTTGTGTATGCCAGGGCCAGAATCTTTAACAACTATGGCGACTGCGTTGCTGGTGGTTTTTGATAGATAAATTTCAACGTTGTTTCCTTCACCGTATTTAACCGCGTTGGATAAAAAGTTGAGCGCGATTTGTTTCAGCTTGTCGCTGTCGCCAAGTACCATTATGTCCTCTAGGTCTGGTGCTGTGGTATTGGTTATGTGCACAGTCTCGTGAGCAGCAATTACGCCTACGATCGCTGTTGCGCTGGCGACAATATCGTTTAAGCGGGTGGGGGAAAGATTAACGGTCATTTTTCGCTCTTCAAACTGTGACAGATCCAGCACATCACTGATCAATATTTTTAAGTGTTCGGCGTTATTTTTGATCAACTGAAAGGCCTCGCTCTCTTTTTCTGAAAGTTTGGCTGCCAAGGATTTTTGTAGGCGTACACTAAACCCAAAGATAGAGTTCAACGGGGTTCGCAATTCATGGCTCATGTGCGCTAAGAATTTTGATTTGGCTTGGTTGGCATTTTGGGCTTCTTTCAAACTCTCCTGCTGCGCGCTTTGCAGTTCGAAGTTTTCAACCTCAGCGGCAATACATCCTGCGAATAGTTCGAACAATGCACTTATCAGTTGGGCATGGTTGTGCTCAGGCTGAGCGTCAGGGATGTTTTGAGGAGGGGGGCGGCTAAGAGACCTTAGCCGCGTGTTTTTTTCGGGTTGTATTTTTTGACGGCGTTAGCGCGGCTTTGAAAGGCCACCGTATTAACCGAGACGCCGTCCTTAGGGCGGCCTTCAGTGAATGGGACCATCCTGTGCTACGGCCGCCGATGCAGATTTTGGACGTCGCAGCATAATTAACCCAATGCCGAGCATGAGTTGAATCGCCCCGTATAACAGCAATGAGAAGAGCACCATGTCGCCAAGGGTGTTCTCCTGGCCTATCACCGTCGGGAAAATAGAGGCCTTAAGCATCAAGCCTAGGTTGATGTTGCGCACCACCACCTCCATTTCAACGGCGGTTGAATCCGCGTGCGAAAGCCCCAGTAACCGTGGTACTAACCAGCCCAGTAACATGATGATGAGAATAAATAGGCCAATCATCATGATGTTGCTCAGGCCGAACTTCTCCACATCAAGGCGGCCGGCCACTGCTGAGCCTGCAAAGATCATGAACAAACCCAGTACCGAACCACGAATAGACCACTTGGAAAGGGGCTCGGCAAACTTTGGCCGGAGGTAGAGGATAACCATGCCAATAGCCAAAGGCAGCAACAGGTTGAGGCTGATTTCCTTCATGATTTGCTCGGTGGGCATGACAAAATCAGGCGGCATGTGCGCTGCAATTAAGAAATCCAGCACGAAAGGTGTTGTTGCTAGGCAAGCCAAGGTAGTGATGGCGGTGATGCTAATCGATAGCGGAACACTGCCCGAGGCAAAGTGCGTAAATATGTTTGAACTGGTGCCACCAGGCACCGCAACGATCAGTGCGATACCGACAGCAACACCCGTAGGGAGATCCAGCAGGCTTACAAACGCAAAGGCACTGAGGGGGATGACGATGAGCTGAATCAATGTGCCGATGGTCACCGCGTAGGGTGTTAATAAGACACTTTTGAAATCTTTCAACGTTAGGGTTGCGCCCATACCGAGCATAGCCAAAACCAGCTGGAATACTGCGAACCAATATTCATTAGCAATGTAAAAGTCGCCCATTTTATATGGCCTATCTATTCATTATGCGTTAAAAAAGTGACCTATCGATTACGGATAAGACGCGCTGAAATCAATGCGGGTGATACTACACGCTATTGTGTTTGTTCGCTCACATGGGAGGGCCATAGATGGCCTTTGAACGATTACCTAAACGCGATGGAGAACGATTCTCAGTGTTTAGTGAACGTCGCGTTCTTCAATATTTCCTCTGCCTCGCAGGGGTAGGGCATGTCACATATTCTGCTCGCTTATCGACCTTGAGCTTATGCTTTTGCGTGTAGGCAAGCAGAGCAAACACGCCACAAACGACGGCGTATGCAGTGGTGAAATCATTGCCGAGCATGGCTCTGGGGGTCTTAGCCCAAAACAGCGCGAAGTAGGCGTGAACGCTCATCACTAAGAAAAAATAGAAAGGTAATGTTCTTAACCATGGTGCTCGCTGAAACCCATAAATTGACCAGTTGTAAAGCATAATTGCAGAGACAAGGTTGATCGTTGGTGTCACAAAATGCTTGTTATAAAAGGTGTAAAACATCAGTGACATGGCGAAGATGGCCAAGAAGTGGGTCAGCTTAATTGTGTAATGATTCATATCGTTTCTATTAAATAATGACATCGTTGCGATTTTAAACAGGGGTCATAAGGTTCATGAATGGTTTGAATATTAGGCTTCGATAGAAGTCGCCCGGCATGGGTATTTTCCCTGAAACACCGGTGAGGAACGGCAGGTCTCGATCGTCATTGCCGGTGATTCTGCAAGCGGTTAGGTAGCCAAAGTTATGACTGGGCATAATGCCGAGACCGTTGTATGCGGCGCTGACGTGAATGTTGCCTTCTTTGCTGATGGGAGCTGCAATGGGTTTCATTAATGTTGTATGACCCGTGACACCGTGCCAGCTCTTTTCGAACTCGACGTTGGCCAGTGATGGGTAGCGCTGTAGAAAGATTTTTTTCGCCAGCGCTCGAGCGCCTTCAATGTCTTGCCATTCGCCGGAGTTGTGGCTGGCGTAACCCAGTACAAAACGAACAAAGAAGTGGCCTGACGACGTTAAGCTAAAGGTTACCGGCAGGGTTCTGGGTTCAAAACGAAGATCCCAGCGATCAAGCCCGAGGCCGTTTATTTCTTCAGTCGTGAGCTTTCGTGTGGCAAAACTGTACAGGTGTATGGGGTACATCTTATCGTCTACTACACCTAAACGCGGCGTGTAGCCGTTGGTGGCAATCAGCACATTACGCGCGGTTACCGCTCCCTTGGGTGTAGTCAGAGGGGCAGGTTGTCCGTTACGAAAGTAACCCGTAGGCAGTCTTTCGGTGCCGCTTTAGCAGGGGAGTGTGGCAGAGGATGGCTGATCTCGCCGGGAGCCGACGAGTTAAGGTGTGGCGCCTCCGGTGTGATGGGCGCTGTCCGTGATTTTCTGGTGCTGGAGGGGGGGGGGGGGGGGCTGTTTAAGAGGCCCAGCTGATACTCGCGCGGCAGCGCTCGATATAAATATACTCTGCCTGCTCTGTGCGGGGATGATGGGCGTGGCGCAGGTGGTGGTGATCTTCAGTGGAACCCATGTATTCCCAAGATTGCCCTTGGTTGATGCACAGC
>Ga0209081_1000880_pt1 | contig 18132 bp, 18 predicted proteins | sample GOMGulsemesocosm_4_FD_184636 | JGI IMG/M metagenome (GOLD analysis project Ga0209081, IMG submission 184636) | Methane-oxidizing microbial communities from mesocosms in the Gulf of Mexico - GOM15B Gulf of Mexico (SPAdes) (version 2) | ecosystem: Environmental > Aquatic > Marine > Cold seeps... | reverse complement strand
GCCTTTGCCTTGGCAAACCCATTACATTTTCATGCTGCCGATGGCTCAGGCTATTTATTTGTTGCTGATAATATTATCGAACTCGATGCCATCAATCCACAAGTTGCCGCACGCTTAGCCAACTCACTAAGTCGTTGGAAAAAATTCGACTCAGCACGTCAACAACTCATAAAACAGCAGTTGCAACGCATACAGTCTCATACCCCTTTATCTAAAGATGTATTGGAAATTGTGACACGAAGCTTAGGCGCAGCATGAGCTTACGCGACATTGTTGCCCGAATCCCGTTTATCTCAGAAGCTAAGCGATTGGAACTACACCCGCCTTTCTGGTTAATGCGCATTAGCGTTACCAAGCTCAGCGAAGACTGGCGGAGCATCCGAATAAAATTACCTCAAACGGCTATTTCAATGAATAATTACGGGGGCGTTTTTGGTGGTTTTCAAGCCTCACTCGCCGACCCGATTGCCGTTGTCGCTTGCTCGCACATATTCCCCGGCTACGCTATCTGGACGAGAAGCCTTAGCTTGGATTTTCAGCAGCAACCTAATACCGACATCACCCTACATTTCGAACTAAGCAAAGAACTTGAACATCAAATTAGAGAAGATTTAGCCAGCAAAGGGCGCAGCACGCCAACCTTTGAGATGCACTACCAACGAACCGATGGTGAAATATGCACCGTGGTAACAAACACTATTGCAATCAGACCTCAAGGCTATAAAAAAGGTGACTCAAACAAGTAAGCCCAAGATTAAGCCAATACTCACCCAGCTATATCACAGTCCTTTGGGGACATTAATTTTAGGTGCCTATGATAATAAGATTTGCCTGTGCGATTGGTTTGAAAGAAAAAATAGAACCATTATCGACAAGCGTATTCAATCCCTTTTAAACACTTCAACTGTCGAACAAGCCTGCGAAACAAGCAATATGGCTGTTGAGCAATTAGACGCTTACTTCACTCAACAATCTCATGCCTTTGATATTCCTTTATTAATGTTAGGCACACCTTTCCAGAAAACTGTATGGCAGCATTTAGGCAACATCCCATACGGCTCAACCGTGTCTTATTTGCAATTAGCCAAACAGATTAATAAACCCTCGGCAGTTAGGGCGGTAGCCAATGCTAATAATGCCAACGCCATCAGCATTATCATCCCTTGCCATCGCGTCATCGGTAGTGATGGGAACTTAAGAGGCTATGCGGGCGGGCTTGAGGCTAAGCAACACTTACTTAACTTAGAAACTAACATTAAAAGTTAACGCTCTACAAGGGATAGCAAGCCGCGACGATTTCGCTTTTTCACTAAAAGACTGAGCAGTTTGCTGCACAAAATGCTACCCTTGCGCGATATTCAACGCTTATTTTAGGAAACCCTGTGACTAATAACGATATTTTACGCCGCATCCGCTACACCTTTGCTTTTAACGATTCAAAAATGATCGCTATTTTCAAACACGCTGAATACGAAACAGATCGTGAACAAATTAGTAACTGGCTAAAGCAAGACAACCATGAAGACTATGTTAGTTGTGGTGACGTACAGTTTGCTAGTTTCCTCAATGGCTTCATTATTGAAAAGCGTGGCAAGCAAGACGGGCCATTACCTGAGGCTGAAAAGACCATCAATAACAATATTGTGCTGCGCAAACTAAAAATAGCATTAAACTTGAAAAATGAAGATGTACTCGCAATGCTCGCCGACTCTGGCTTAGTCATCAGCAAACATGAACTGAGTGCTTTTTTCCGCCGCCCAGACCACAAGCACTTCCGCTCTTGTAAAGATCAAGTGTTACGCAACTTCTTACAAGGTATGCAAAGAAAGCATCGCCCTGGCACTGAAGAAGAGGAATAAGTTCAGAAAGGCCCTAGGTTTAATACTGAGAGACCTTTGCACGGAAGAAGGTTTCGTTTCTAGGTGAGGCAAAAACGCGCGGAATGACGACTGCATGGATGCAGAAGGTAGAGGAATACAGGAGCAATTGCCGAGGGAGTTCCTCTAATGTGGCCTACTTTTGGTACTGTAGTAAATGACCGATTGAGCAGAGCCTGCCCCATGAACCCAGCAAATGCTTCGGGTGCATTTTCACCAACAGTAGCCGCTTTAGGCGACGACGCATAGGAGCGAAAGGGCTTTCGTGCAAAGGTCTCATTTAGGGTCTTGTATACGGTTAACCAAGTTATATAACATAGCCGCAGTCGCCCCCCAAATACGGAATTCCTTGTACATTAATTCCCAGTAATACCGCTTTTCCCCTTGGTATTCAATTTCATTCCGTTGGTAACGCGAGATATCCATTAAGACCGGTAACGGTACCTCAAACACCTCCGCTACTTCAAAAGAGTCAATAGCAAGAGTGAACTCCGGCTTTACCAAGCCAACAACGGGAATCACATTAAAACCAGTGACCGTTTTGTGAGCCTCTAATAAACCCACCGTTTCAATCAAGCCGCGTTGAATGCCAACCTCTTCTTCGGTTTCACGTAATGCAGTATCTAATGGGGAATGATCTTCTGCATCCGCACGTCCACCCGGAAAACTCACCTGACCTGCGTGATTATTTAAATGATCCGTTCGCTTCGTAAGTAATACATGCCATTGCTCTCGCTCCACTAAGGGAATCAACACCGCTGCATTACGCAAACCATCATCGCGTTGATTGTGACACCAACGAGGGCGCTCTGAAACCGGTTCTAAACAATCGGTAATTTGTTCACGCTTCATTGTGCTAGTAACCGTAATGCCGTGAATCCAGCTTAAGGCCGGTGTCTTACAATATCCGTTGACCTAAACGTAAAGGCCCCGTCCGCCCGATCTTTAAAATAGTACTCGAGAGACAAACGCATTGTTGGAAATGCCAAATCATCCCAAGGGATTTCATCTTCTGAGAATAAACGCGTATCTAAGCTTTCTATTCCGCTCTCAAATTCAGGCTTCAAGAGTGCTGAGCGATAGATCATATAAACCTGACCAATATGCGGCAAATTAAACAACGCATAGAGTGATTCTGTTTCGACCACCGCTCCGGCTTCTTCAAGCGTTTCTCGAATAGCCGCTTGCTCGGTTGTCTCTGCTAACTCCATAAAGCCAGCAGGTAGCGTCCAATAACCCTTACGTGGGCTTATCGCACGCTTGCACAACAAAACCTTGTCTTCCCAAACAGGAATACAGCCCGCAATAATTCTTGGGTTTTGGTAATGAATGCTATCACAGGAATAGCAGACATCTCGCTCACGATTATCGCCCTCAGGTACACTCAGCTCTGTTTCCGAGCCACACTGCGGGCAAAAATTCATAACAACTTTAGGCAAGCATTTCACCTAATAGTTCATCTTCCCATTCAATTCTATTCGCTAAATGCTCACCCACCACCGATAAGTCATCCGCTAAATCATGAAGAATCATCGCTGGCGTCAATATCTGGTATTTATCATTAAAGTTCAATACCGCTTCTGTTGCCTTGGATATGAGTGGGTATATTCGTTCTGCAGCGTTCAAAATGGATTGACGACGCTCTTGACCGTCTAGAATACGCTGATACACGCCAAAGTGGCCCAGCGAAATATAGTCAACGGATAGCTGGCAAAACTTTCGAACCAACTCTTCCATGCTGTCATCCGTTTTTTGTGGCTCTATCCCTGCCACTGTGCAATACACTGACCAAACTTCTTTGCGCTCTTCTAATAATTCAGCAATTAAATGATTAGTTTGGCTTCGCTCTTGTACCGCTGTACTCGTACTATTAGACATGCGTCCTCTAAAAAAATTAATGTAGTTAAGCACACCTTATGCCATTGCGTACTTTTCGACAATATCTAATGCCCGTTATTTCCGCTCGTGGCTCGCTTCGTTTAAACATAGGCTCTATGGGGCTGCATCAAACAATCGTAACTTGATCAGGGCTTAGCAAGCTAGAATAGGCACTCACTTAACAACGCTTGATGGCTCTTGCCGCATGAAAATAAACTTTCTACGCAGTATTAACGACATTTCAGCGGCCCATTGGGATGCTCTTTTTGCCAACAATAGTCCTTTTACTCAACATGCCTTTCTATTAGCACTTGAAAGTAGCGGCTGCACTCAAGCATCAACCGGCTGGCAAAGCCAGCACATTATTGTTAGTCAGAATGACCAACCTATCGCGGCCATGCCTTGCTTTATAAAAACGCATTCTTATGGCGAATATGTTTTCGACTGGACTTGGGCTGATGCCTACCACCAGCATGGCTACCAGTATTATCCTAAACTGCTCTTCGCCATTCCTTTTACCCCCTCAACAGGGCATCGCTTAGGCTTTTGCGACAGCATCAAAACCCAGCAACAAAAATCAAACATTATTACGTTTATAGACCAAGCAACCCGAAAACACTCGCATGCTCTAAGCCTCTCTAGCTGTCACCTACTCTTTCCACCCTCCACATTATCAAATTCATTAAACGAACACGGCTGGAAACAACGCACAGGTATTCAGTATCATTGGTTTAACCAGCAATACCATTGCTTTGATGACTTCCTTAACAAACTTAAGTCCAGAAAGCGCAAAAATATTAATAAAGAGCGCTTAGCCATTAGCACTCAAGATATCCGCATGGCCACATATACCGGGCATAATATTAGTGAACAGCTGATGAATAGCTTCTACCGTTTCTACCAGAAAACCTATTTAAAGCGCAGCGGTCAAGCGGGCTACCTGAATACCGCCTTTTTTCAATCTCTACGCACGAACATGCCTGATAACTTAGTGATGTTTTGTGCCATAAAGGACGAGCAGGTTATTGCTGCTGCGTTATGCTTCAAAGACTCCAATACACTATATGGACGCTATTGGGGCTGTGAGCAGGAGTATGAATTTTTGCATTTTGAAACCTGCTATTATCAAGGTATCGATTACTGCATTATGAACAAGCTAACTCACTTCGACCCTGGCGCACAAGGAGAGCATAAGATATCGCGTGGGTTTGAACCCATACAAACGTTTTCTAACCATGTCATTTTAAACCCTAACTTTTCACAAGCTATTGCATCATTCATTAACGAAGAAAAAAAACAAATAGACGCACATATGATTCATTTACAAACATTGTCACCCTTCAAATTGGAGCAAGGATGAAAAACCAAGTTAATCAAATTATCCAGCGGATAAAAGACCTTGAAGAAGAACTAGAAGCACTTCTTGATGAGCAGCAAAGTGAACTTTTATACAAATGGGAGGGCCATAAAATTAAGTTTGAAGCCTCAGTAATGAAGCAACAACGCGCACTGAAAGTTGGCGTTTTACGGTGGCTAAAGTCGAGCGACATCCGCTCAATACTCTCCATCCCCTTTATCTACAGTATGATTATTCCACTATTGCTTATTCACCTAAGTATTGAAATATATCAGACCGTTTGCTTTAGTTTATACCGTATACCCAAGGTAAAACGTGCCGACTATTTTATTGCCGACAGGCACCAGCTACCGTATTTAAATATTATTGAAAAATTCAATTGTGCCTACTGCACCTACGGCAATGCCGTTATTGCGTATACCGCTGAAATTATTGCTCGTACGGAGTTGTATTGGTGCCCCATCAAACACGCTAGAAAGAAGCTTGGCACACACCGACATTACCGTAAGTTTTTAGACTTTGGCGAACATGACGGGTTCCAAGAAAAAACAGATCGCTTACGCTCTGATTTATCCGCGGGCAAAAGCTCATAATTTAGTCAATATTAAACATAGGCATATCACTGCCTAAAAACCACTGCTTAGAGTCCTTATCAAACCACCAGTTTTGTGTATGTTTAAGCTCATAAACTCGCCCTGTATCATCTTGTATGTAAGAAAACATGACATAAGCTAGCGCTGAGCCTTCTTCAAGGTTCGGTGATGAGGCTATAAGCTCATAAGATGTGACCGTAATTTTCTTTAGATCATCCAACTCAGCTAATCGTCGGGCGGGGTTTTTAAAACGAATCACACTAGCCGCCATATCATACGACTTCCAGCGCAAAGCTTTCATAAATAGCTTTTGCTTAGCATCTAAGTGCTCCAGCTTCTTTTGCTCGCCTATATGCGCACAAGCCGTTAAAGCAAAAAGAACCAACAGGCAAAGCAATTTTATGAGTTTCATAGTAAATCCTTAATAACGATACTATAGAGTTTATTGGCATCAGTTAATTGATTCAAGCCACACCATCAATATTTGATATACTTTGCATATAATAAGCAATTCATCTAATTATTCAGTAAGAAATATTTAGTTGCGTTCACATCACAGTTTATGGAGAATCCTTTGACTAAAAAAATAGTCTATCTCATCCTTTTTGTTGCCCTGCTTTTTGGCGGTCTCTTTGCTAGTAAGTTTCTCCAAATTGAGCAAGCAATAGCATCGCGTAAAGCACCTCCACCACCACAAGTCAGTATCGTTAAGGTTACTGAACAGCAGTGGGCTAATCATTTAAGCGCTGTTGGTGACATTAAACCTCAGCTGGGTATTATTGTAAGTAACGAGATCGCGGGTATCGTCTCCAGTATTCACTTTAAATCTGGGCAGCGCGTAAAAAAAGGAGATCTATTACTCGAACTAAATACCGATACAGATCAAGCCTTACTAAATGGCCTACTAGCCTCCGAACATTTGGCTAAAATACAATTCAAGCGTCAAGCCCAACTGCTTGTAAAAAAAGTCACGTCTCTATCAAGCCATGATGAAGCACGCGCCTTATTAGATGTCGCAAAAACGGCTGTTCTTGCTCAGAAAAGCATCATCAGTAAAAAAAGAATACTTGCTCCTTTTACTGGCCAAATGGGCATTCGTCAAATAAGCCTGGGCCAATACTTAGACAAAGGGCATGACATCGCGCCTCTCGTCTCTTTATCTTCAACCTTGGTTGACTTTTCCTTAGCTGAACGCTACTTCTCAGACGTGCGTGTAGGTCAAACCGTTAGCGTTCACGTACAAGCCTACCCAAATCAAACATTTAATGGCACCGTGCAGGCTATCAACCCCGGCTTAGACCAACTCACTCGAACTATTGGTATAAGAGCTATTATCGATAACCCTGAAGGAAAACTAAAGCCCAGCATGTTTGCTGATATCAAGCTAACGACATCGGTTCCACGCCCCATCTTAACCTTGCCAGAAACAGCCGTAACTTATAATACTTATGGTGAAAATGTCTTTGTCGTCGTTCATAAGGATGGCAAAGCAACCGTTACACAACGCAACATTAAAAGCGGTCAGCATCGCCAAGGACACGTTGAGATTCTTGACGGTTTAACACTTAGCGATAGTGTCGTTAATGAGGGACAAGTTAAATTACGCAACGGCATGCCCATTACTATTGCGCAGCCTTCAACCTCAGCAAAACCATAAGGATATCCGGTGAAATTTACTGATATTTTTGTCGTTCGCCCCGTACTTGCTAGTGTTATCAGTCTGCTGATTCTTATTCTAGGCCTACGTGCACTAAACTCCTTAGAAATCCGCGAGTTTCCGGAAACAAAAAGCACCGTTATTACCGTCCGCACCGCATACCCTGGTGCCAGTAGCGAGTTAGTTAAAGGCTTTATAACAACGCCTTTACAACAAGCCATCGCACAGGCTGAAGGCATTGATTATATTGCCTCAACCAGCCGCCAAGGCAGCTCAAGTATTGAAGCGCATATGCACCTAAATTACGATGAGAATGATGCCATTGCCGACATTCAAGCCAAAGTAGCAAGCCAACGTAGTGTGCTCCCTGCCGAGGCAGAAGACCCTGTCATAACCTCCTCCACGGGGTCTGCTACCGCCTTAATGTATATTGCTTTCTCTAGTGACTCTAGGCAACCGACCCAAATTGCCGATTACCTGTTACGAGTCGTTCAACCTCGTCTGCAATCTATCGATGGTGTCGGTCAGGCTAAAATTCTAGGCGAAAGTATTTACGCGATGCGTATTTGGCTTAATCCCAAAAGAATGACCGCCTTAGACATTTCAGCGAGTGATGTGACGACAGCTCTTCGTAGTAATAACTACCTATCAAGCATTGGTAGCACTAAAGGCGGCTATGTTGGGGTCGACCTAGGAGCCACCACCGATATCTCAGAAAAAGAGGACTTCTATAAGCTAGTTATCGCTAAACGGAACAATACACTCATTCGTTTATCCGATGTTGCGAGTACCGAACTAGGCGCTGAAGGTTACGATAGCCAAAACTTATTTAACGGTAAACCGGCTATTTTTATCGCTATTGAGCAATCTCCCGGTTCAAACCCACTAACCGTTGCTCAAAAAGTACAAGTTGCTATTGATGACGTTAGAACAAGCCTGCCTCAAGGTATTCAGGTAGATCTTCCCTATGATGCGAGTAAGTTCATCAGCAGCTCCATTAATGAAGTGGGCATCACACTCATTGAAGCACTCAGCATCGTTATTATTGTCATCTTTTTATCGCTCGGCTCATTCAACGCGGCGGTTATTCCGGCAATCAGCGTTCCTCTATCACTCGTTGGTGCCGCTTTTATTATGCTGCTACTAGGTTATTCATTAAACCTACTGACCCTACTTGCAATGATTTTGGCGATTGGTTTAGTGGTTGATGATGCTATCGTCATGGTTGAAAACATTCACCGCCATATTGAAATGGGCAAGCCTCGCATTCAAGCCGCAATTGATGGCGCGAAGGAGCTGGGCTTACCCATTATTGCCATGACCACCACACTCATCGCCGTTTACTTCCCCATCGGCTTTATGGATGGACTCGTCGGTACATTATTTACCGAGTTTGCCTTTTCACTCGCAGCAGCAGTCTTTATTTCTGGCGTCGTTGCCTTAACACTTGTGCCCATGCTAAGTGCTCGAATATTAAAACCTAGTGGGCAAATCAGTGATTTTGAAAAAAAAGTAGAACATTTTTTTGAGCGCCTAACCAACCGCTATAAAAAAATACTGCATCCTTTATTATCAACCCCTTCAATCCCCATTGCATTCTCACTGGTGGTGCTTCTTAGCTTATACCCGATGTATTTACTTTCCAAAAAAGAGCTAGCACCGAATGAAGATCGCGGTCTCCTGATCGCTTTTAACACTGCACCACAAACGTCAACACTCGAATTTTTAAAAGAGCAAACAGCTAAAGTACTTGATGTCTTTGAAAGCATTCCTGAATATGACAAAAGTTTTATTTTATTGGGCTTTGGTGGCGATACAAACACCGTACTAGGCGGTTTTAAAATGGCTGACCAGTCAGAACGCAATCGCACACAAAAACAAATCAAACCAGAGCTTCAACAAAAACTAGCATCTGTCACAGGGTTTAGAACTGCTGTGGTTGAGCAACCCAGCTTACCCGGTGCTGGTGGCGGTTTACCCGTTCAATTTGTTGTCTTATCCGATGCGAGTTATCAACAAATCAGCAGCAATGCCGACCAGTTAATTGGCAAGGCAATGCAAAGCGGTAATTTTATCTTCTTACAAAAAAACATTAACTTTGATCGCCCAAAAACCAATCTGCTCATCAATAAAGACCGTGCTGCCGACCTAGGCATTAGTATGCAGGATATTGGACGAAATTTATCAGGCTATTTCGGTGAAGGTTACGTGAACCGTTTCAGCATGCAAGGTCGTAGCTATAAGGTTATTCCGCAAGTCAGTGAAAAAGATCGATTCGATATAGAGAAGTTGAAAAACATCTACCTCAGAAGTGCTGCTGGTGACCAAATACCACTTAGTTCATTAATCTCAATCGCTCATACTGTTGAACCCAGCAAAAGGAAGCAATTCCAGCAGCTTAACAGCATCACCATTGAGGGTATTTTGCACCCATCAACATCATTTTCGGAAGGCTTAACCTATTTAGAAGAACAGTCTAAAAACATCTTTCCTAAAGGTTATCGCTGGGATTACACCGGCAGCTCACGCCAATTTAAACAACAAGGCAGCGCTCTAATCATTACCTTTTTCATGTCACTCATCGTTATTTATTTAGTGCTTGCTGCTCAATTTGAAAGCTGGCGTGACCCCCTCATTATTTTAGTCTCGGTTCCCTTGTCTCTTGCCAGCGCTATGGCGTTCTTAATGCTCGGTGCTGCAAGTATGAATATTTATACTCAAGTTGGGCTTATTACATTAATTGGGCTTATCGCTAAAAATGGCATTCTGATTGTTGAGTTTGCCAATCAATTGCAGCTAACAGAAAAACTATCAGTCCGTGATGCGGTGGAAAAAGCAGCCTCGGTTCGTCTAAGGCCCATTTTAATGACCTCAGTATCAATGATAGTCGCCATGATGCCTTTATTATTCGCGTCAGGCCCTGGCGCTATCAGTCGCTTTGACATTGGTTTAGTCATCGCATCAGGCTTGGGAATTGGTACTTTATTTACCTTATTTGTTGTTCCTGCATTCTATTTACTATTGGCACGTGACCACGCGACAGACGGTCATTAACCTCTGCTCCTTGCATCACAGGTTTAACTAAATTGAGACCTTTGCACGGAAGAATATTTTATTTCTAGACGCCAAAAGCAGGTAACTTAGGTAAGGTAAAAGTCAGGAGTGGCCGGCATGAATACAGGAGTAATTACCCAAGGGAGCCCCTCTAATGGGACCTACCCTTGGTACTGTAGTCAATGATTTGAGCACAGCCAGTCCCATCCGGCACTTTAGGCGACGACGCATATGAACAAAAGAGGCCTAAAGTTAAAGCCACTCAATAATGTCATTCGCCTGCTCTTGCTTTGGTAATTCGGCTGTTGAGCCAGCGAGTACCGCTAAAGAGCCCTTTTGCACCGGCTTCACCCAACCCTTTAGCCCCGCATAATAAAAAGAGACGGCCTCATCCAAAGGAATCTCCGGCATATAGATTAGGGTAACGGGTTGGTTATTGTGTTGATAGACCAAGTGCAAGCCATAGCTATCACCAATCGGGCATTTTTCTACAAAACTCACCGTATCAGCTAGCTTAACTTTCACGCCAAACGTCTCACCCAGCTTAACCAGTGTCATCGGGTTTACTTCTGTCTTCCCGCGATAAGAGCGCTCACCATCATGGTCAAAGTGCTCAACGATTAAACGATCAATGGGTAACGCGCTTGGCTCATTATTTAACGACACCAAACTCACCAGACCAACACCCATTATTAAAGATGCTGCCAATGCCATCGACATAACAGGGTAACGCCAACGCCCAGCTTGAGCACCTTGTTTTTTACGCAAGGAATCACGTAAGCTAACGGGCACATCCGCATTAATAACGCTTGCTAACTGGCCGTCAAAAACCTTTTGTTTTTCGACAAATGCTTGGCAAGCTGCACATGTTTTCAAGTGTTCACAGGCATCACCAGAAATTTCATTCGGTGCGACAACAAACTCAAATTCAAAGTCTTTACATTTCATTATGACTCCCCCTGCTTCTCATCGGGTCTTAATACTTCACGTAATTTTTGCTTGGCTCTAAATAAGCGCGTCATCGTTGCACCTTTCGTAATATTGCAAACCGATGCAATTTCTTCACAACTCAAACCAGCAATCACTTGTAATAAGAGAGGCTCTTTATATTCATCAGCCAATTCATTCAACGCCTGCTTTAATGCAAAAGCATCGGCGCTTGTATCATTATTGGTGTCTCTTAAACTAATCATGTCCAAGTCCAAATCAACCATATCAGGTCTATAACGAACATATTGACGCGCATGCTCATTACGCAAAATAGTCATCAACCACGCTTTACTTGATGCGCCATCCTTTAATTTATCAAGCGACTTCCACGCTCGCATACAAGTCTCTTGCACCAAGTCTTCAGCCATGCTTTTATCACGACAAAGCCAAAGCGCATAACGAAAAAGCTGATCGCTATACACCAGCACCAAACGCTCATATTCAAGCTGTTTACGCTTCTCTTGCACTAATAGACCTCGGCCATGCTAATAATCTTACAACGTTTCGATATCATCACTTTTTCCCTTATAAAAGCTGCTATTCAACTCGAATTTCATTCTGTTATACCCTACAAAAAATTACAAGTGAAGACGATAGATGGCTTATCGTTGCAACCTCCTCCACAGCATTAGCGATTATTACTACGACTTGCCTCTAAAATATGAAATACTCTATTCAACATAAAATAACCCTTTGGCTGAAACATTAAATCTTCGCCTAACGACGCTATGCAAACCATAAGAAACCGGACGTTTGAAATACTCGGCCCTAACACCAAGAAAGATTCGTTAAACCGAACCGTTGATATTGCGTTAATAACCTTAATATCACTTAATGTTCTCTCCGTTATTCTTGAGACAATCCCTACGTTACAAAGCCAGTACCGTACCGCATTTGAAAACTTTGAATTAATCTCCGTTATTATTTTCAGTATTGAATATCTTGCTCGTATTTGGTGTTCCGTTGAAGCAAAAAGTGAGAAGCAGCACCCTTTATGGAGCAGACTTCGCTATATGATGACCCCAATGGCATTAATCGACCTTCTTGTCATCATGCCCCTTTATATAGGCTTCTTTTTCACCATCGACTTACGCTTTATGCGCGCGCTTCGGTTACTTCGGGTTTTCAAACTAACGCGCTACTCATCATCAATGACCGTTCTACTTAAAGTTTTGTCCGATGAAGCCAAATCGATTGGCGCGGCTTTCTTTGTACTGTGTATGCTAATTATTATGGCTTCGAGCCTAACCTACTTAGCCGAACACGAAGCTCAGCCAGAAGCCTTCAGCAGTATTCCTGCCGCCATGTGGTGGGCTATTATCACCATGACTAGCGTTGGTTATGGCGATGTCGTCCCCATCACTATTATAGGAAAAGTACTCGCCTCCATTATTAGCATTATAAGTATTGGTATTGTGGCTCTTCCGGCTGGCCTTTTGGCATCCGGCTTTAGTGAGGCAATACGGCAGCGCCGGGCGCATTATGAAAAGCTGGTGGAAGATGTGATGGAAGACGGCATTATCACTCCTAGCGAAGAGCAGCTACTAAAAGAGACTCAAATAAACCTAGGCCTTAGCATGGATGATGCAGATATTATTCTTGATGCTAACCGCAACAAACAAATTGAAATAGAAACATTAAAGGATGTTCATGATTTTGAAAAAGACATGAAAATAGCACTCGATAATAAGTGCCCACACTGTGGAGAGTCGGTTGACTGGCGTCATGAAAAAAGAAAGAAAACGGATAAAACTAATTACACGGAAAGTTAAAATTTTAGCTTTCTCTCAAACTTGGTTTTCTGCACATTAGCAGTCTCCCCATAAAGTGACCTTTTTACAAAAAAAGGCCATAAAGCCTATAAACAATAGGTTTGTTATCCACATTAAGAAAAAAAGTATTTATTTCAATGAGTGACTCATTTATGACAAATCAAACAAAGCCCTTTACTTTTTCAAGCTATTGTTTATAAAGGACTTTTTAAAAATGAACTAATTTATGACAATTTAAAGACAGACCTTTTACAACAACGACTTAGCTAGGCTATTAATAGATAATCCACAAAGTTATCCACAGAAAATGTGGATAACATAAAATTCATATATACCTCATAAACTTAGCGTTTTTTTGTAGATAGATTCAACCTTTTCCGGCTAACTTAACTCTAAAAAATATATTTTATTTAATGCCAACGTTTTACCTAAATATTGCTGTCGATATCCCGCTGAATCGAGTGTTTGATTACTTACCTTTGGAGGGATCTACACGTTCAGATTATCAACCCGGCCAACGTGTTCGCGTCCCCTTTGGGCGCAACCATAAGGGTGGGGTTATTTTAGATATTTCAGACAGCAGCGAGTTAACCGCTAAACAACTCAAAGAAATTACCGAATTATTAGATACACAAGCCTTGCTCTCTAAACAAGACTTAGCATTAAGCCGCTGGATGAGTAGCTACTACCACCATCCTATTGGTGAGGTTTGCGCTCAAACCCTGCCCAAAGCCCTAAGGACGGGAAAACCAGCCAGCCTTAACTTACCCGACAGCTACGCCTTATCAAGCAGCGGCTTAGCACTTCAAACTGAAGATTTTAAACGCTCTCGCAGACAAGCTGAGCTATGGGCACTTCTTAAAAGTAGCAACGGCCCTGTTAACTCAGAATATTTTGCAGGATTAACATGGGATTGGCGCTCACCACTAAAAAGCATGGTTAAAAAAGGCTGGGTTAATGTTTCTCAGCTAACAAGTAGCAGCACAGCAACGCCCGCTAGCTTTCAGCCAAATAAAGCACAACAAGCCGCCATTGATGAAATCTCACAGGCCCAACAACATTTCAGCTGTTTTCTATTAGACGGTGTAACCGGCAGTGGAAAAACAGAAGTGTATTTACAGCTTATTGGGCAGGTTATTAGTGCAGGAAGGCAAGTATTGGTGCTATTACCAGAGATAACACTCACCCCGCAACTAGCCAACCGTTTTAAACAGCGGCTTGCCTGCCAAATGGTCATTTCACACTCAGCACTGAGCGATAAACAGCGCTTACAATCGTGGTTACAAATAAAACAAGGGCTCGCCAACCTGTTGCTAGGCACGCGATCCGCTGTCTTTACTCCGATGAAAAGCCCCGGCTTAATCATTTTAGATGAAGAGCATGACAGCTCGTTCAAACAACAAGAAGGCTTCCGATATTCAGCACGCGATGTTGCCATTATGCGCGCCCGTGATTACAACATCCCCATTGTGCTAGGAACAGCCACGCCATCGCTTGAAAGCCTATATAACGTACAGCAAGGTCGATTTAAACACTTATTGCTTCCGGAGCGAACCGCTGGTGCTTCACACCCAGAAATGCGACTTATTGATTGCCGCAACCTACGTTTAGACAACCACCTAAGTCAGCCGTTATTACAGGTTATTAAAGCAACCTTGGAACGTGATGAGCAAGTCATTCTGTTCATCAATCGTCGTGGTTTTGCACCGGTCTTGATGTGCCATAGCTGCGGCTGGATAGCACAGTGCAGGCGTTGTGATTCGCGCTTAGTGATCCATAAAAACGCCCAAATTTTACGCTGCCACCATTGCGGCATGGAACATGGCATCCCTCGCGACTGCCCATCCTGCGAACAAGCTGAATTATTTCCACTAGGGCTAGGGACAGAGCGGTTAGAGGAAACGCTAAACAAGCACTTCCCTCATATTCCTGTGAGCCGTATTGACCGTGATAGCACACGTAAGAAAGATGCCATGCAATCACTCATCGATAAAGTTCACCAAGGTGGCGCTCAAATTATGGTCGGCACTCAAATGCTTGCCAAAGGTCATCACTTTCCCAATGTCACCTTAGTCGGCATGGTCGATGTCGATGGTGGCCTATTCAGTTGTGATTTTAGAGCCAGCGAGAGGATGTCACAGCTCATTATTCAAGTCGCAGGCCGCGCGGGGCGTGAAAAAAAGCGAGGCCGTGTGCTCATTCAAACCCATCACCCAGAGCACCCCTTGCTCAACACCCTTATTCATGATGGTTATGGCCCTTTTGCTCAACAAGCCTTAGCCGAACGCCAGCAAGCACAGCTTCCCCCTTATCACTACCAAGCTTTATTACGCGTTAACGCGTTGGATGAAGCCGCTGTTTTACTATTTTTAAGCGAGGCCCAACAACTTATCGCTCAACTTGATAGCCGAGGCGTTGAAATACTCGGCCCAGTACCCGCACCCATGCTAAAAAGAGCGGGGCGCTTTCGCTATCAACTCTTACTACAAAGTGCCACACGAAAAACACGTCACCAATTCCTCAGCGTATTATTAAATGGGCTTGATAAACTCAAATCCTCCCGTCATATTCGTTGGTCTATTGATGTCGACCCTATCGATTTATTTTAAACACTGAATCGCTAAGGAAGCCCTAATTAAATACCGATCAACACGGCATTAGGCTTGCAAGTTTTAGCCCACAAGCGATAATACCTATTTACCGTGAGCGCTAGGCGCTTATCGGCCATTTCACTGTTATAACTCGACGGCTCTATTTACTATGAAAACACGTTTGGCGCATTTACTTCAGCAAGCAATCACATCGCTACAAAACCAAGGCGAATTACCCGCCGATTTAAGCCCAAACATTCAAATTGAGCATACAAGAGACGCCTCTCACGGTGATTTTGCCTGTAATTTAGCCATGATGCTGGCAAAACCCGCTAAAAAGAATCCTCGCCTCATTGCGCAAGCGATTATTGATCACTTACCAGCCGATAACGATATTACTAAGGTTGAAATTGCGGGCCCTGGCTTCATCAATTTTTTCATCAATCCGCTAAGCCAACATGCTGTTATTAAAACTATTTTTGAGCAAACTGAGCAGTTTGGTAAATCTGACATCGGTCAGGGCAAAAAAGTGCAAGTTGAGTTTGTTTCAGCCAACCCAACCGGACCACTGCATGTAGGGCATGGGCGTGGCGCTGCTTATGGCGCAACCGTTGCCAATTTATTAAAGGCTATTGGTTACCAAGTGCACCGTGAATATTATGTTAACGATGCTGGCCGCCAAATGGATATTCTGGGCACGAGCGTATGGCTACGTTATTTAGAAGCCTGCGGTGAAACGATCACGTTTCCAAGCAATGGCTATAAGGGTGCGTATGTACACGATATTGCCGCCGCATTAAAACAAACACATGCTGATAAGTTCCAACAAACGGCTGAGCAAGTTTTCAGCAACATCTGCGACGATGAGCCTGCGGGTGGCGATAAAGAACAACATATTGATGCGCTAATATCACGAGCAAAAGAACTCTTGGGTAACGATCATTACCGACTCATTTTTGATGCGGCGCTTAACAGTATATTGTCCGACATTCGTGATGACTTAAAAGACTTTGGTGTCGAATACGACAACTGGTTCTCTGAGCGTTCGCTGATGGATAATGGCGCGATTGATAAGGCGATTGATAAACTTAAAGCCTCGGGTCATATGTACCAAAAAGACGGTGCATGGTGGTTTAAATCAACTGAATTTGGTGACGAGAAAGACCGCGTAGTTATTCGTGATAATGGTCAAACCACCTACTTCGCATCCGACATTGCCTACCACCTACACACCTTAGATCGCGGTTTCGATATTATTGATGTTTGGGGTTCCGATCACCACGGCTATGTTCCTCGTGTAAAAGCCGCCTTGCAAGCAATGGGCGCAGACCCTAAACGATTAAAAGTATTGCTTGTACAATTTGCCGTACTTTATAAAAATGGCGAAAAAATGCAAATGTCCACCCGCTCAGGGCAGTTTGTTACCCTAAGAGAGCTACGTGAAGAAATTGGTGCCGATGCTGCCCGTTACTTTTATGTGATGCGTAAATCAGAACAGCACATGGATTTCGACCTAGATTTAGCCACCTCTCAATCTAATGAAAATCCTTTATTCTATGTACAGTACGCCCATGCCCGTGTTTGTAGCGTGATGCGTCAACTAACTGAAAAAGGCCTTAGCTATCAACGTGAAGAGGGCTTAGCTAACCTAAGTAAGCTAACTGAAACCCATGAAATCAACCTCATTGATAGCCTAAACCGTTATCCAGAAAAGCTTCAACAAGCCGCGCAGAACTACGAGCCACACCAGCTTAGCCACTTCTTACGTGAGTTAGCCACTCAGTTCCATAGCTATTACAATTCACAAAAATTTATCATTGAAGACGATCAACCGCTGATGCAAGCACGTTTAGCATTGATAAATGCCTGCAAACAAGTGCTAGCAAACGGCTTAAACTTATTAGGTGTTAAAGCGCCGGAGTCTATGTAGTGAGTCGAGATTACAAAAACCGCCTTCCTAATAAACCCGCTAAAAAGAAGCCCATCCCCGGCTGGTGGTGGTTAGTGACAGGTTTATTAATCGGTGGCTTTATGATGTTTCTGTCTAATTTAGATCCGTCAGAGAACACACCCGTTACCACTAGCAGCATCCAGAAAAAACCTCAAAATGAGGTGCGCGCAGTAAAAAGGCCTACGCCAAAACCTATCAAAACCATTGATGATAATAAGCCGCGCTTCGACTTCTATCAAATACTGCCTGATATGGAAATCGTTATCCCCGAGCATGAAATTGCAGAAAGGCGACGCTTAGAAGGGACGGGGAAAAGTAAGCCCGGCACCTTTATCATTCAAATTGGTTCATTCAGAAAAATCAAACAAGCCAATACCTTAAAAGCACAGGTTGCCTTCTTAGGTATCGAGTC
>Ga0209081_1000878_pt1 | contig 18138 bp, 13 predicted proteins | sample GOMGulsemesocosm_4_FD_184636 | JGI IMG/M metagenome (GOLD analysis project Ga0209081, IMG submission 184636) | Methane-oxidizing microbial communities from mesocosms in the Gulf of Mexico - GOM15B Gulf of Mexico (SPAdes) (version 2) | ecosystem: Environmental > Aquatic > Marine > Cold seeps... | reverse complement strand
CTTAAACAAACCTTAATAATAGCGTCTGCTAATTGCTCAGGCGTATTCAAATTATTTTCTTCTTCGCCGGGGTGTGTTTTTTTACGAATAGGCAACAAGCTTGGGCCGGGAATAAAAACATTACAGTGAACAGAGGTGGAATCAAGCTCATCAGCTAATTGGCTTGCGAAGCTTTCCAAGGCTGATTTTGAAACGCCGTAACCGCCCCAGTAAGCCTTACTTTGACGAGCAGATGAGTCTGATATAAAGACGATATTCGCGCGCTCAGACTGTTGTAGTAATGGTAGGCAAACCTTATTCAATAAAAAACAGGCATTCACGTTAACTTGCATACTGCTTTGCCATAACTGATCCGTTTGACTATTGATTGGGCCAACAACACCTAGGCTACAAGCCGCATGAATAACTCCATCTAATTTCTTGAATTCATTGTAAATTGAATGAATTAATTTAGCGTAATCCTCTTCTTCTTTTTGCTCTAAATCGAAAGGGATAATAGCGGGTATTGGGTAACCTGCCTGTTCAATTTCGTCATATAAAGTATTTAAAACAGCCTCTTTACGCCCACTTAAAATAACGGTGGCACCTTGCTTGGCTAAAGCCATCGCCGCTACTTTGCCTAAGCCGCCACTTGCACCGGTTACAAGGTAAACTTTATCTGTTAATTGGTTCGTTGCGGTCTTTGTTGTCGGTAAAGGGGATGTATTATTCATTAATTTATTGTTTTTTATGGCGTTTGTTTGTAACGGTTAAGGTACGCTCAATTTGAGCGGCCTAAGTTAATAATTTTAGTGTATTAGATAAGTCGGTGGCATGCTCTACAATATGGTCTGCTTGCCATGCGTTTATATCCTCAGTTGGTGGAATATAACCAAACTCACAAGCGATTGTTTTTAGTCCAGCTAAGCGACCTGCACGTATATCTCGCTCTGCATCACCAATATAAATACAGTGTTCGGGAGGAGTAGATAGTTGTTGGCATGCTAGGTAAATAGACTCGGGGTGCGGTTTTGGATTATTAACTTGGTCTCCACAAACAATGCTAGCCGCACGATCGTGTAAGTTCATTTTTTTTAATAAAGGAATCGTTAATGGTGCTGGCTTATTAGTCACAATACCCCAGGGAATACCGTTAGCTTCTAAGTGCAATAGAGCCTCAGCAAGACCTTCAAATAGCTTTGAGTATTGTGCGATATTTTGCTGATAATATTCGATTAGTTCTGCTTTTAAACTCCGTTGTTCCTTTGCGCTAATCGTATTACCAAAGGCGAGCTTGATTAAAGCATCCGCACCATTCGAGACAATAGGGCGTATATCAAGGTAACTTAGCTCTGGTTTTTTATGGTTTTGTAAAACAGCATTTAATGCCGCTGCTAAATCAGGGGCGGTATCAACTAATGTTCCATCTAAATCAAATAAAACAGCCTTAACTGACCACGTGCTTATTACTTGAGACATGGTTTTTTTATGTTGTTTTGTTATTGGCTTTTTGAAATACACAAATGTAGTTAACACTAATATCATTCGTCATAGAAAATGATTGGTTTAGTGGGTTGTACTCAATACCCCGGCTATCAATCAAGTTTAAACCTGCTTGTCGACACCATGCTGCTAGTTCAGAAGGCTTAATAAAACTGGCATAATCATGCGTGCCTTTTGGCAACATACCTAAAACATACTCAGCACCAATAATCGATAGCAAATAGGATTTTGGGTTTCTGTTTAAAGTCGATAAAAAGACATAGCCACCGGGTTTAACCAACTCGGCGCAAGCTTCAATAATGGCAATAGGGTCTGGCACATGCTCAAGCATTTCCATACAGGTCACATTGTCAAAGCTGGCGGGGTGTTGGCTAGCCAATTCTTCGACACTAATTACTTGGTAATTCACCTCTACACCGCTATCTAAGCTGTGTAATTCAGCAACATCAACCAGCTCCTTACCTAAATCAATACCCGTTACAACAGCACCTTTACTGGCCATTGATTCGGATAATATGCCGCCACCACAGCCCACATCGAGGATTTTATTACCTTTCAAACTAATGGTTTGATCGATAAGGCGTAAGCGCAACGGGTTTATTTGATGCAACGTTTTAAAGTCACCTTCAGGGTCCCACCAATGAGAAGCCATTGAGCTAAATTTTTCAATTTCTGCGGGATTTACATTATCTGTTGTCTGATTCATAGGGCTATTTTACACCGCTTTTTTAGCGGGTTGATGAAAGGGGCTTATTTTTTCCTGCCATTGTGCCACCGCGGCCAGTAAGGCAGCTTCATCAAGCGTGATGAGTTGCTGATTTTCCATTAATTGTTTGCCAGCCACCCATACGTCTGTTATTTGTGAGCGATTGGCTGAATATATAAGAGTGGATACCACATCGTAAACAGGTTGAGTTTCTATACTATTTAAGTTGATTGCAAACATATCAGCTTGTTTACCAATTTCTAACGATCCCACGAGATCGTCAAGAGCTAAGGCTTTAGCGCCATTAATCGTGGCCATTCTTAATGCTTGGTGAGCGGGCAGGGCATCGGCTTGTTTCGACAGTCCTTTTGCTAACAGGGCAGCGCTGCGTATTTCCCCAAGCATATCAATATCATTATTACTGGCTGAACCATCGGTACCTATTGCTACGTTAACACCCGCTTTGGTCAATTTAACCACTGGGCAAAAGCCACTGGCTAGCTTTAAGTTAGACTCAGGACAATGCACCACATGAACACCCTGCTCGACTAATAACTGACAATCCTCATCGTTTAGATCGGTCATGTGGACGCTAATAAAATCAGGTCCAAGTAAACCTAATTGATTCAACCGACTGATCGGAGTTTTCCCATGTGTTGCTATTGATTGTTGCACTTCATCAGCTGTTTCGTGCATGTGAATATGCATCGATAAACCCAACTCATTCATCAACGGCTGAATCCTTTTTAATGAAGAATCAGCCACCGTATAAGGGGCATGAGGTGCAAAAGAGAAGCTTAATAATTCATTTTGGCTAAATTTATCTCGTACAGCTAAGCCTTTATCAATATATTCATCCAGATTTTTAGCCCAGCGTGTAGGGAAGTCGATGACGGGTATGCCAATATTCGCTCGAATGCCAGACTCAGCAACAACAGCCGCTGTTTGGTCGATAAAAAAGTACATATCGTTAAAGCAAGTCGTACCGCCACGAATCATTTCAGCAATCGCTAACGTAGAACCATCTTTAACAAATTGTGCATTTGCCAATGCCGCTTCTGCTGGCCAAATATGTTCATTAAGCCATTCTTCTAGTGGAAGGTCATCCGCCAATCCTTTTAATAAACTCATTGCCGCGTGGGTATGCGCATTAATAAAGCCGGGTAGCAGCGCATGATCATTTAATTCTATATAACGTTCAGCTTGGTATTTATCAGTCTCTTGCTGTGGCAAAATATCAATAATTTTATCGTGGTGAATAATCAACGAGTGATTTTCAAGTACGCGATTATCAGAGTCTACCGTTATAATCCAACGGGCATTAATTTGAAGGGTAATTTGCATAAAATGATTGAGACAGAAATAGTGTTATATGACTCCATTCGTCCTGTTCGCTGGCAGGATAATGGCTTGTACTTATTAGATCAGCGGAAACTTCCTAACGAGGAAGTATATCTACATATAACAAGCACGCAAGCTCTGTATGAAGCAATAAAGGACATGGTGGTTCGTGGCGCTCCCGCCATTGGAATTGCCGCTGCATACGGCGCTGTTATTGCAGCCGAAGAATCAACACTTGATAGCAGCATAGGTTTTACTCAAAGCTTATATTCACGTTTAGATTTATTAGCCTCATCACGCCCCACTGCCATTAACTTATTTAATGCATTAAATGCGGCAAAACAAGTGGTTGTGAATAACTCAGACCCCGTTAGCACCTTGTTAGCATGGGCAAATAAATGGTTGGCCGATGATATTAATGCTAATAAAACCATCGGTGCACAGGGTGCAAGCTGCTTTAAAGCCGGAAGCAGGGTGCTCACTCATTGTAATGCTGGGGCACTAGCAACCGGAGGCTATGGAACAGCATTAGGTGTTATACGTTCAGGCTATCAGCAAGGGTTGGTTGAGACTATTTACAGTGCAGAAACTAGACCTTGGAACCAAGGGTCACGGTTAAGTTTATGGGAGTTTGAACGTGAGAATATCCCCGCCACTTTAATTGCAGACAGTGTCGCCGCATCGCTTATGCAACAAGGTTTGATAGATTGGGTGGTTGTGGGGGCTGACAGTATTTGCCGAAATGGCGACATTGCCAATAAAATTGGCACTTACTCCTTGGCTGTTTTAGCAAAACATCATGGTGTTAAACTCATGGTCGCAGCGCCAACAACAACCATCGATTTAGGTGCCGAATCAGGTGCTAGCATTGTTATTGAACAACGTTCGGCCAGTGAAATTTTACCGCCGCATTACGCTAAGGGCGTTGTTAATGCGTTAAATCCGGTATTTGATGTAACACCTGCACACTTAATATCTGCAATTGTCACTGAAAAAGGGGTGATAGAATCACCAGATGCCCGTAAAATGCGAGCTTTAATCGAATAATTAAACCTGAAAAGATGACCCAAATATTAGCGATTGCCGCAGGTGGTTCAATAGGCGCTGTCATGCGATACCTCGTATCGACCGGCGTTTATAATTACTTAGGCCGTGGTTTTCCATACGGAACGCTAGCCGTTAACGTATTAGGCTCTTTATTAATGGGTTTATTGTATGAGCTGTTTTTACAACGCTTATCCGTATCACCTGAAGTGAGAGCCGTTTTATTAGTGGGTTTCTTAGGTGCATTTACCACCTTTTCAACCTTTTCAATTGAAACGATTACTCTCATTGAGCAAGGCGACGTGTTTAAAGCCGTTGTCAACATGTTAGCGAGTGTTATCTTATGTGTTGTAGCGGCTTGGTTAGGCTTACAACTTGCGAGGCAATTATGAATACCAAAGCTGTACGTATTGCGCGACTATACCTCACCGAAGCAGATCATCAGTTGAATGATATTATTCAATACTTGCATGATAGCGAGAAAATATCCGGTGCAACCGCTTATAGAGGTATAGAAGGCTATGGCGCATCAGGAAAAATACACGACTCATCATTACTCGATTTATCCTTTAATTTACCGATAACCGTAGAGTTTTTTGATGAATCGAGCAATGTGTTAACGGTTATAGATGAACTAAAACAACAATTTAAGCTCAGCCAAATCATCTCGTGGTTAGCTGATCAACACTAAACAAACTTAATATATAAGGAAAGCTATATGCTTGACCCCCAGCTTTTAAGAAATGACCCTGATCGTATTAAACAAGCCATGCAACGACATGGCGCCGATCTTGATGTAGACGTACTCAATAAACTTGAAGCTCGCCGTAAAGAGATACAAGTAAAAACCCAAGATTTGCAAAGTGAGCGGAACACACGCTCTAAATCAATAGGTATGGCGAAAGCGAAGGGCGAAGATATTCAGCCTTTATTAGACAGTGTTTCCCAACTAGGCGATGACTTAAAAGCTGCTGAAGCTGAGCTTAATGAGATTCAAGCTGAACTAAAAAACATTCAATTATCGCTACCTAATATATTGGCTGACGAAGTGCCAACCGGTAAAGATGAAGAGCAAAATATTGAGCTAAGAAAGTGGGGAGAAATCCCAAGCTTTGATTTTGAGGTAAAAGATCATGTTGATTTGGGTGAGTCTTTACAGGGCATTGACTTTGAAGCAGGTGCCAAAATTGCCGGTGCGCGTTTCGTCAACCTGTCTGGATCACTAGCGCGTTTACAACGAGCATTAACTCAATTTATGCTCGATATGCATACCGATCAACATGACTATCGTGAAACTTACGTACCCTATATGGTGAACAAGGAAAGCTTGTTTGGCACAGGGCAACTACCTAAGTTTGAAGACGATTTATTTAAAATGACAGGGGATTCGCCGTACTATCTAATCCCAACAGCCGAAGTGCCAGTAACCAATTTAGTACGCGATACCATTGTTGATGCCGACAAGTTACCCTTAAAGTTTGTTGCTCATACACCGTGCTTTAGAAGTGAAGCGGGCGCTTACGGACGAGATATGCGCGGGATGATTCGTCAGCATCAATTTGAAAAAGTTGAACTGGTACAAATTGTAAAGGCTGAAGATTCCGAGCAGGCGCATGAAGAATTAACCAAACATGCAGAAACTGTTTTACAAGCACTGAACTTACCGTATCGATCAATGTTGCTTTGTTCAGGAGATACCGGTTTTTCAGCCACTAAAACCTATGATCTTGAAGTATGGTTACCCGGGCAAGATACCTACCGTGAAATTTCATCATGCAGTAACTTTAACGACTTCCAAGCACGTCGTTTAAAAGCTCGCTGGCGCAATCCTGAAACAGGTAAAACTGAATTACTGCATACCGTTAACGGGTCAGGTTTAGCCGTAGGCCGTACCTTAATTGCCGTTATGGAAAACTACCAACAAGCCGATGGCTCCATTAAAGTGCCGGATGTTTTAAAACCTTATATGGGGAAAGTTGACCTCATAACGGGCTAAATAATTAACATAGCCCCCAATTTTTGGGGGCCTCTATCATTCAAGCCCATTGCATAGCTCACTAGCGCTGGGTAGATCAACCTAAAATACACACAAAAAACAAGCTTGAAAGTTCACTCCAGCCACTTTCACTTAAAGGAAGTAACTGTAACTCTTTAGGGCATAGTTTAAATTAACGTCTACACTCTAAAGCATGGATATTCTAAACCAGCAGAAAATCTGAGCTGACTATCCATCTAACAATCGTTAGAATATCCACCCTTAAAGCTGTTTTTATAGTCGTTACCTAAGAATATATGAGGAATATATGCACAGTGAGCTTAACTCAATCAATACCGTCAAACGTCTAATTACATGAAGCGTAGAGTTTTATTTATTGAAGATAGCCCTATAAATCAATTTTTAATTGAGGATATACTTGAAGAGCTAAACATTGATGTTGAGCTTATTGACACTGGGGTTGAAGCTTTAGAGACCATAAAAAACGGTCAATTTGACCTTATTCTAATGAATATTGATATGGCCAACTTAAATGCCGATCAATTACTCAGTGCTTGTCGCCAAGAGGGCGAACAACAAGAAAACACACCTATTATCGGCTTGGTTGATTGCCTTCCTGAAGCCGCTAAAAACCCTATTTCTCCTCTAGCTGTTGATGCTTACTTGTTTCAACCATTTAACATCAGCACTATTGAGCAATCATTAAACCCTTGGTTTAACCGCACAGAGTCAGAACAACAAACGCCAGCAGACTTCATCACACCACCGTTAGATCCTATCGCTCAGCTTGAACTAGAAGAGCGTTATCAAGGCGAGCGCCAGAAGGGCTTAGTCAAATTAGTTGAAACCTACCAAGAACTATCGACTCAATTAATTTTTGAGCTAACAACCGCTATTGATAATAACGACTCTGTCGCTTGCCACCAAGCGGCTCATAGCCTTAAATCTTGCTCCGCCAATTTAGCTGCTTTGCAGCTGAGTCATTACTGTAACAACCTTGAGCAAACCGCTCGTTCTCATTCAATGGCTCATACTCATCTACTGCTATCAAGCATCAAGGCTGAGCATAGCCGTGTATTGAAGGCATTAAACTGCGTAATAAGCTCATCTCTGATAAAGCAAAAAATGACAACCGGTAGCGTGGTTTACCCCGATAGCATATTAAGGGATCGCACTGAAATAATGGTTGTTGATGATGACCCAACAGCAAGAATTTTAGCTCAAGATGCGTTAAGCAATAAAGACTTTAAGGTTATTCTCGCAGAGGATGGCTTAAACGCACTCGAACTGTTAAATAAACATACTCCAGACCTTATTTTACTGGATGTTGAAATGCCCAAACTGAATGGTTTTGAGCTATGTAAGAAACTACGCCAGCAAAGCAATACAGCAGATATCCCCATTATTATGTTAACCGGGCGTAATGACAAGGAAGCGGTTGAGCTGTCGTTTGATCTAAAGGCCACTGACTTTGTGAGTAAGCCCGTCAACTGGTTAATACTTGCTCAGCGTATGCGATATATTTTACGTGCATCAGAGACTGTTCGGCGTTTAAAAGAAAGTGAACGTCGCTTAGAAAGCGCCCAACATGTCGCTCAAGTTGGTTATTGGGATATTGATATTGAAGCCGATTGTTTATACGTCTCCGATAGCTTATGTCGGCTGACAGGGGCTAAAAGAGAGCAAGTAACAACCATTAGTGACTTTATAGAAAACATTGTTGCACCTGAAGACCAAGAAAGGGTTACGCTTGAACTAGAACGTAAGGTATTAGCGGGGCTTAATTATAAGTTGGAGTACTGGATTCAAACTCAAGGAGCGGGCCGGCGAAAAATTGAAGCTCTAGGTTCCAGTACACTATCTAGTGATGGCGAAGTCGTTTGGGCGATGGGAACTTTACAAGATGTTACTGAATTACGTGAAAGTGAAGCGCTCATTCACTACCAAGCTCATTACGATAGCTTAACGGGCTTACACAACAGAAGCTCTTTCAACGAGCAATTAGAGCAAGCAATAAAACTACATAAACGCCTTGGTGCTAGTCTAGCCGTCGTCTATTTAGATTTAGATAATTTTAAACGTGTAAATGATTCCTTAGGTCACCATATGGGAGATCAATTATTAAAGATATTTGCTGAACGATTACAAACTGAAATTAGGGACATTGATTATATAGCGCAAGACAGCAGTAACAGTATTGCGCGCTTGGGCGGTGATGAATACACCTTGTTATTTTCAGTACTCGATAAGCAAACAGATGCAGGTGGCATCGCACAGCGTCTATTAAGGGGACTCAATGAACCCTTCAAATTAAAAACAGAGCGGGATGGTGAGTGGCACGAGGTATTCGTTACAGCCAGTATTGGTATCGCGATTTACCCTAATGATGGTGACGATGCGAGTGAGCTGCTTAAAAATGCAGATACTGCAATGTATGCATCAAAAAATAAAGGCAAAAATAGTTATTGTTTTTATGATAACTCAATGAACGACCTAGCCTTGGTTAGGCTTAACATGGAAAGCGCACTACGTAAGGCCATTGGTAGTAAGGAGTATTATTTACACTATCAACCAAAAATTGATTTACAAACGGGTGAAATGGTTAGTGTAGAAGCCCTAATTCGTTGGAATAATCTTGAATTTGGGCAAGTATCTCCAGCACAGTTCATTCCATTAGCCGAAGAAACCGGGCTCATTTTACCCATTAGTGAATGGGTTCTAGAAGAGGCATGCCAGCAACTTCACGCATGGAAAAATAGTTCTTTAGCGCATATTAGCATTGCGGTTAATATCAGTGGCTTTCATTTCCGTGAAAGTAACCTTGAGGAATTTGTAGGGCATTTATTAAACAAATACCAGCTAGCAGGGGAACAACTTGAACTAGAGTTAACCGAAGGCGTTATTATGGATAATGCTGAAAAAACCATCGAAACCTTACGAAAACTAAAGTCTTTAGGCGTTATCATCTCGGTCGATGACTTTGGTACAGGCTACTCTTCTTTAAGCTACCTAAAACGCTTCCCTATCGACATATTAAAAATAGACCAGTCCTTTGTCCGTGACGTACATAAAGATGAAGACAGTGCTGCCATCGTTGATGCCATTATGATGCTGGGGCATACACTCGGCCTTAAGCTTGTGGCAGAAGGTGTTGAAACACAAGAAGAATTGAACTATTTAAAAGCAAGGTCTTGTGATATGGTTCAAGGGTATTTTTTCAGCAAACCAATTTCAGCTCTTGATGTTGTTGACTACTTCCAACACAAAGAATCCTAATAACATATTAGCAGCTCATTATTATGAATAAATATACAGTGACTTGTTCTCATAAAAAAACTCGACGTAATTGGCTCGCATTAGCAATGTGCGGCAGTCTATACTCGGCAGTGCTAAGTGCAGATACTGATAGCTTGCAACGTTTAAAAAGCTTTAGTCTTGAAGACCTTGCGGATGTTGAAGTGAGTATTACCGGTAAATCTCAGCAACAACTACGCGATATCCCAGCAGCAGTTCATGTCTTGTCTGAAAAACAAATTCGTAATTCAGGTGCAACAAACATTCCCGATCTATTACGCTTAGTCCCTGGCTTACACGTGGCTCAGATAGACGCCAATAAATGGGCTGTTTCTAGCCGTGGTTTTAGCAGCCGTATCACCAATAAATTATTGGTGATGATCGACGGCCGAAGCATCTACAGCCCTTTGTTTGGTGGTGTGATGTGGGATCAGCAAAATATTATGCTGGAAGATATTGAAAGAATTGAAATAGTGCGTGGGCCGGGCGGTACTGTATGGGGTGCAAATGCGGTTAATGGTGTTATTAATATTATTAGTAAACACACAGATGACACTCAAGGCAGCCTCGTTAGCACACTTATTGGAACAGAAAAAAATATTATTAGTCTTCGCCAAGGAGGGATGTTAAGCGCTGACACGTCTTACCGTGTTTATGCGAAGCATCGTGAGCATGAAGAAAGTGTTTTCCTAAATGGCTCTAACGCAACCGATGATTGGAGGGACACACAGCTAGGTTTTCGTATAGATTGGCAAGCCTCAAGAGATAAGCAGCTGACATTACAAGGCGATATGTATCAAGGTCGCTTATCGGAAAGAATAACTGTGCCTTCTTTGGCAACATCAACATTTACCGAGCTCCTTGATGACACCATCAATATCCAAGGCGCTAATTTGATGGCTAAATGGGAGCAAACGAACAATGACGGCTCTACCCATCATTTCCAAACTTATATTGACCATGTTGAGCGAGAACAGTGGATCGTCTCGGAGCACCGAGATATTTTTGATATTGATTATCAATATAGTCCCGGACAAATAGGGCAACATCATTTTATGTTTGGTACTGGGTATCGCTATGTCCAAGATAAGCTACCCGATGGTGATGTGAATCTTGGACAAGTGAGGTTTTATACACCTAGCAAGAAATCAGATCATTTATTCAATGCTTTTATTCAAGATGACATAACTCTTTTAGAAAATCACTTATGGCTAACCCTAGGGTCAAAGGTTGAAAGTAACCAATATACCGGACTTGAATTTCAACCCAGTATTCGTCTCCGCTGGAAGCCTGTTGAAAAACAGCTTGCTTGGGCAAGCATTTCCAGATCAGTACGAACTCCATCACGCGCTGAATCGGATAGTTTAATACTCTTTGATATTTTGTCTGCAGGGCCACCCCCTGTTGGTTTAGTTGTGCAAGGCAACACCGACCTAAAATCTGAAATTTTACTGGCTTACGAATTAGGTTATCGTTATGAAGTTAGTAAAACCTTCATATTTGATACCATCGTCTTTTACCAAGATTATGACAACCTTGTTTCATTTGAGATGACAGGCTTGGTTCCAGTACCGATAGCCCCCATAAACGTGCTGTCCAACACAATGAATCTAGCAAACCAACTTGAAGCCAGCACTTATGGGCTTGAAGCATCCGTTGCGTGGTCACCACACAAAAAATTCAACCTATTAGCAAACTATTCGTATTTAAAGGTTGAGATCAGCCCCAAAAACTCAAGCTTAGATACCCTATCTGAGCTACAGGAAGAGCTAAGCCCTCAACATCAACTTAACATTACATCTAACTATCAGCTTCAAGATAATTTAAAGCTCAGCCTTATCGGCCGTTATGTGGGTGAGTTAAGTGACATTGCGGCTTACACGGAGCTAGACTCAACGATTCAGTGGCAGGTGAGTAATAAATTAAACCTCACATTTGTAGCCCGAAACCTTCTTGATCAATCCCACCCTGAAGCAACACCTGCCGTATTTCCTACAGCAAAAACAGAAGTTGAACGGGAGTTCTATATTAAGTTGGACTGGGCATTTAATTAAATGAAACTTAGTATGACTAAATTAGCTAAAAATCAGCTAGAGCGAGTAAGTTCAATACTCCTTGTCGTACTTGTCTTATTTTCTTCATTATTTTTTAGTAGCGCATCCGCTGCAAAATATACAGAAGATGAAGTTAAGGCTGTTTATTTATTTAATTTCACCAATTTTATAAGTTGGCCAAAAGATAGTTTTAACAATAAACCGGAGGCTTTCACTTATTGCTCTTTAGGTGGCGAAAATTCCGTTACTAAGACATTGCAAGAAATTTTATTAGGGGAAAAAGTTGCTGGACGTGCTGTCCAATTAAAAAATGTAATGGAGCTTTCTGATATCAGAAATTGCCAAATTTTATATCTAGACAAACGACAAAATCAAGATATAGCGTTAATTTTGCAGACATTAAAAAATAGCCCGACCCTAACGGTTAGCGATATAAAAGGCTTTGCCATGCAAGGAGGCGCGGTGGAGCTTAGCACTAAGAATGAGCACATCAAATTACTGATTAATGTAGCTAAAGTAAAAACAACTCAATTAAGCATTAGTTCAAAATTACTGAGAATTGCTGATTTAATAAATGATCAAAACGATGATAATGTGCCATGGTAAGTTTAAAAGGCAGCTCAATACAGAAGAAAATCATTGCTATTGTAACGGTCATCAGCTTATTCACATTACTGATCGTTTTAATCGGTTTAAGTGCTAATGAATGGCAAGAAAAACGTGATGACCTTGTTGTTTCATTAAGTGCCCAAAGCCGTACTGTCGGCATAAATGCTGGTGCGGCACTTATTTTTGGTGACAAGGAAACAGCGAAAGAAATATTACAAACTCTTGAGACAAATATAGATATATTATCGGCACAAATTTTTGATAAAAAGTCTGACCTCTTTGTATCTTATCAGCGAAATAAGCAGAGGGAACCCTTAATCGCAGAGAGTAGTTTATTACTGGCGATAAAAAAGCAGGCCCTTAATACAAATAAGGAGAGTGTTAATCATTATTTTATTGATGATTCGCTCATTATCATTGAACCTATTTGGTTAAAGGAGCGCTTAATAGGCTATATCCTAGTAAAGGGAAGCTTAGATAGAATGACGCAAGCACTGATAGACGATATTCTTTTCATGTGTTTAATGATGTTCGTTGCTTTTGTTTTGGCCTTTGCATTAGCGAGTTGGTTACAAAAGATAATCACAGTACCCATCGCTAAGCTGCATAGAGGTATTCGTAAAGTATCGGATAATAAAGACTATTCATTACGGGTTGACCCGGGTGGTAACGATGAACTAGGCCAATTATCTAAAGCGTTTAATTTAATGATTGAACAAATTCAATTAAGGGATGAAGCCTTAGAGGAAGCAAAAACATTTGCTGAAGAAGCCAATAAATCTAAGTCACAGTTTTTAGCTAACATGAGCCACGAAATCCGTACCCCAATGAATGGGATATTTGGTATGAGTGAGTTATTGGCTAATACTGAACTAAACCCCTCACAAGCACGTTATGTAAAAATTGTTAGAAACTCCGCAACATCGTTACTCAATGTCATAAATGACATCTTAGATTTCTCAAAAATTGAGGCGGGTAAGCTTGAAGTAGATAATATAGATTTTAATTTATTTGAAGTACTTGAAGAAACTATCGAGTTATTCACTGAAACAGCATCCAGTAAAGGGTTATTACTGCTCAATAATACAACGTGGGATACCCCCAACTTATTAGTTGGTGATTCGGCACGCTTACGCCAAGTATTAATTAATTTGCTCGGAAATGCCTTAAAATTCACCAAAAATGGCAGTGTAGAACTGAGTGTGTCCGCATTAAAAGAGGAGGAGGATCGAGTACTGATCCATCTAAGCGTTAAAGATACCGGAATAGGAATAGATGAAAATAAACTAAGTCGAATTTTTGAAGCTTTTACTCAGGCCGATGAAACGACAACACGCCGTTTTGGTGGTACTGGACTTGGTTTAGCCATTTCTAATCACTTAATTTCTCTAATGGGCGGGACACTTAACGTCAAAAGTCAATTAGGAGAAGGGTCTACCTTTTATTTTGAGCTCGAGTTATCTAAACAGCTAAACAGTGATGCCGAAGAAAACAGAAAAACTAGAGTCGCTAAACTAAAAAAAGCCCGTGTACTCCTTGTCTGTGAAGATGACAATGAAAGGGCGCTTATTTGTCAGCAACTTAACTCACTGGCTGTTCGTTATTCTGAAGCTGACAATAGCGCATCAGCTGAGCTGAAGCTTCAACAAGCTAGCGACGATTCTGACCCTTACTGCATGGCAATGGTTGATATTATGATGCCTAATATGCAAGGTATTGGACTCTTAAGTGACATTGTAAAGAATGCTAAAGACTGCAAAATAACCCCTATTTTATTAGTTGATCAGCAAGATCTGAATCAATGTGACTCAACGATAATAAGTTCATTCACCCTATTACATAAACCGCTTAATTTTAATAAATTACAAGCCTGCTTCTTATCACTTCTTAAAGAAGCAGATCGCTCAACAGAAGCCCCCCTTATTTCGGATAAAAGAAGTAATAAACCCGCATCTAAAGTTATTTTATTAGCAGAAGATAACCCAGTTAATCAAGATGTTGCAAAGGATATGCTAGAGCAATTGGGTCATCAAGTGGATATAGCAAATAATGGGCTTGAAGCTGTCGAGATGATACAAAACCGTGACTACGATATCGTTTTAATGGATATTCATATGCCACAAATGGATGGCATTGAAGCAACCCATAAAATAAGAAGTTGGGAAAAAAATCGTGACCAGCATCTAAAAATCATCGCCTTAACTGCTAATGCTATGGCAGGTGATAGAGAAAAATTCTTAGCTGAAGGCATGGATGATTACTTAAGCAAGCCCTTTAATAAAAAGGCTCTGGCCAGTATTGTCATGCAAACTAGTGACTTAGAACAATTAGGCAATGCAAAGCCAAATGACGATGTGGCTAAAGTAGACTCTGCTTTAGACCCCCTCATATTTTCTCAATTAGCCGGACAATACGAAGGCGCTCGATCTAAAAAGCTATTACGTTTAATAAACATATATAAAGAAACCTCAAGCTCACTGATTAATGATTTAGAGTTATCTGAACGTTCAAAAGATTACCCTGCAATGACTAAGGCAGCGTATAACCTAAAATCATCCAGTGAAAAACTCGCGGCAATCAAACTGTCATCACATTGCTTAGCCCTTGAGAAGTCTAGTGAGCAAAACGACATCAACTCAATTGAGATAAATGAAGTAATATCAGCTATCAAGAAGGAGTTTAAGCGTGTTACTCAACAACTTGATAAAGAAGCGGAGAAGTTAAGCTAAAAACTTTCATGAATCGTCGTCGCTTACTGAAAATAATTTGGCTCAAAGAATTGAGTGATTTTAATAATGATTGACTCAAAACATGTATTGCACAGCTTGCTCCAAATATCAGTGTAGACCTGCTCCATATGAAAAACCCTTATATATAAGTAATATACAAGGGTTCCAAATATTAAATAATTGCCCGTGATACTGCGGCGCACCACAGCAACAGTATTTATCCGCTATTAATGATCATGAGCCGAAGATGCCGCATTAGGTAGTCGAATACGCTCAACCATATCTTGTACGCTTTTTGGCGGAGGAGGGGTTAGACTAGAGACAGTAAAAGCCACCAAGAAGTTAATGCACATGCCAATAGCACCAATACCTTCAGGTGAGATACCGAACAGCCAGTTTTCAGCAATATTGTCAGCCATCGGTTCAATAAAAATACCTTTGAAGTAAATGATGTAACTCATCGTAAAGACGAGCCCACTTAACATGCCACAAATAGCGCCATATTTATTCATCCGTTTGCTGAAAATACCCATGATTAATACAGGAAATAAAGATGAAGCTGCCAAGCCAAAGGCAAAAGCGACAACTTGAGCAACAAAGGCGGGTGGATGCAAGCCAAGGTAACCAGCAATTAAAATAGCAAAAGCCGAGGTGATTCGACTGGCACGTAACTCTGTTTTATCGCTAATTCCCTTTGCAAAGGTGCTTTTTAATAAATCATGCGAGATACTGGCAGATATCACCAGTAATAAACCCGCAGCAGTGGATAATGCGGCAGCAACACCACCCGCGGCTATAAGCGCAATAACCCAATTAGGTAGTTGCGCCATTTCTGGGTTTGCCAACACCATAATATCGCGGTCGATATAAATCTCATTAGCGAAAGGTGCGCCATTAACAATTTCACCTTTTGATGGGTTTGTAACAATACGTTCGCCATGTTTACCTAGCACATTTTCTTCACTAAACGTTGGTTTTCCTTCAAAAGCATTACCGGCTGCATACTGTAATTTGCCGTCACCATTATGATCAAACCACGCTAATAGGCCCGACTTTTCCCATGTTTTAAACCAGCTTGGCATATCAGTATAAGTACTGCCTGTTTGCTCTGGGCCGTTGATACTATTAATAACATTTAAACGGCTTAAAGAACCAACAACGGGTGCCGTGGTATATAGCAGGGCTATAAAAATAAGAGCCCAACCCGCAGATTTACGCGCATCAGATACTTTAGGTACTGTGAAAAATCGAACAATAACGTGGGGTAAACCTGCGGTGCCCACCATTAGTGCAAGAGTAATCGCTAGTACATCAATCATTGATTTATCGTTAAACGGTTCGGTATAAGAAACAAACCCTAAATCAATGAGCGTGTTATCTAATGCATCTAATAAAAACCCTGAACCATCTGACATTTGGCTACCAAAAGCCAGTTGAGGCACTGGGTTGCCGGTGAATTGAATGGCCATGAAAACAGCCGGTACAGAATAGGCAAACATCAGCACAATATATTGCGCTACTTGGGTGTAGGTGATGCCTTTCATGCCTCCAATTACTGAGTAAATAAACACAATACCCATACCGAGGTATAAGCCTTGATCGAGTGGTAGTTCAAGAAAGCGGGAAAAAACAATACCAACACCGCGCATCTGCCCAGCTACATAAGTAAAAGAAATGAAAATAAGGCAAATAACTGCAATAACTCGTGCGGTACGTGAATAATAACGATCGCTAATAAACTCGGGCACAGTGAATTTGCCGAATTTACGTAAATAGGGGGCTAGCAACATGGCGAGAAGAACATAGCCTCCGGTCCAACCCATTAAGTACATGGTGGATTCATACCCTAAATATGAAATAAGCCCCGCAAGTGAAATGAAGGAGGCGGCAGACATCCAGTCAGCACCCGTTGCCATACCGTTCACGATAGGGTGAACACCTTTTCCTGCAATATAAAAATCACCCGTTGTTTTGGCTTTCGCCCAAATGGCAATACCAATGTAAAGCACAAAAGTAGCACCCACGACTAAATACGTTAATGTTTGTAATTCCATGTTTAATCGTCCACGTTATATTTAGCATCTAATTGACTCATTTTTTTGATGTAGTAAAAAATCAAAAAAACAAAGGAAATAATTGAGCCTTGTTGAGCAAACCAGAAGCCTAATTTAAAGCCTGCAAATTCAATCATATTGAGTGGTTCAACTAAAATAATCCCAAACACAAAGGATACGAGAAACCAGATAACGAGTAACTTAATGATGAGCCGTACATTTTCAGCCCAATAATTGTCTGTTGATTCAGACATAAAAACCTCCCTGAAGAAACACTCCTGACGAGTAACGTTTCTATAAATGATAAGTGCCATGTTCTATGCATGGTTTCATCTTATTATTGAAGAAAACAAACGTTTGCGCAATGTCGCATTTACTCAGCGATGAATTAAGCAGCATCTATATAATGACAAATTAATTATCAACGGCTTTTTTTGTAATATCAGCAGAACAAACTGAATATATTTAAAAATTAAGCATCAGCCCTAGAACTTGCTTTAAACACCTTATTGGTTATTCAAAATAAATCTAACGTATAACTCGTACCTGTCAGATAGTATTTAACGGGAGTTACTAACAAAGTTACACATTAAGCTTAGCAACTTAAAATAACTTCTTAGTGATCCCTATATAGCTATTAATATTTTGTATCTCATCATAAAAGTGAATTAGAGCAGGAAGTGGAAAAATAAAGTAACTAACATCTCATAAAACACAAAATAACAGATAAAACAGTCAGTTAGCTTAATTGAACAAATAGTCAATTTAACATAATATACTTTATACGAAGTAGGAAATAGATAAAAACGAGGCTCTGTAAGGCCTCACA
>Ga0209081_1000877_pt1 | contig 18159 bp, 14 predicted proteins | sample GOMGulsemesocosm_4_FD_184636 | JGI IMG/M metagenome (GOLD analysis project Ga0209081, IMG submission 184636) | Methane-oxidizing microbial communities from mesocosms in the Gulf of Mexico - GOM15B Gulf of Mexico (SPAdes) (version 2) | ecosystem: Environmental > Aquatic > Marine > Cold seeps... | reverse complement strand
TTGTAAAAAATGCCAACACAACGATAGAAAAGGCTGAAGCACTATTAGGCACGACATTTTCTGATAGCAAGAATGAGCTCTTACCATTTCTTGAAGAGGGATCTTTTCCTGATGACTGTCCATTCCAATGCGGGGATGATCAATAATGGCAACAACTAAAGAACAATGGAAAACTGCATTTGATTTGCTCAGTAAATTTGAGAGAGGTCTCATAAAACCAGAAGAATTTAAGTGGCAGTATTTCATAGATAATATCGGAGCAAGTAAACCTACACTATGGCGTAATGAAGAGTTTAAGCTGGAGTTTCATCGGGTTCAAAAGCTGGTTAAACAGTATAAAACGAAAAACATCGAATACTCTCTGGAACGTTCCAAACAAAGTCTACAGGATCAAGAAATTGAACGATTAAAAGCTAGAATAAAAGAACTAGAAGATGAACGTGATAGAGAGCGAGAACGACTTGCCTATGCATCAATGGTTGCACGAAGGAATAATATTGACCCTGAGCAATTTAATGAGCAATCCCCTCTTATCAAGGCTAATAAAAAGAAAGTCACGAAAAATGTCATTGATATGAATGACCCTATTTTAGCGGCTCTTCGAGGAAAGAAATAAAAACCCACAACGTATAAATACCAAGTGTACTAAGCCACTAATTTATCTTTATAATTTCAAGAGCACTAACTAACCTGTTGTAGGAACTAAATCCAGCCTTTTTCTTTCTACCAAGGCTGACTCAACCTATTTACAATATCACGCCTAGAAAGCACCGTAGTACAGCGCTCCCATAAATTTGAATTTGCATCAATGCTACTGCTATATTTTACAGAAAATGCATTCTGAGCTTTTTTACGCTCATGGATATACTCATTCATCCGCTCTTTAAGAGCTTCCTCATTCTGAATCCAGTCATCCTCAATAGTATCGGGTAAACTTCCAAAAATATCGTAGGTATCTTTAAGTCTCTCAGACAAAACACTGTAAACTTTTTCATCTTGTGTACCACTATAGACTAAATTCAGCATATCCACCTTTTTCCTGGATTGACCAAACCGTTTAATACGCCCCAGCCTTTGCTCTAAGCGTGAAGGGTTCCAAGGTAAATCAACATTAATTAACGTCCCTAGTGTTTGCAAATTCAACCCCTCACATGCAGCATCCGTAGCAACAACCAAACGAATTTCTCGTGTTCTAACAGAGGCTTTAATCACTTCACGCTCAACAGAACTAAACTCTTCACCTCGATAAAGGCCGCTTTTCCCCATACCTGCATAAACAGCAACCACTTCTGTTTTATAGATTTTTGCTAACTCTTTAGCAATCCATTCCGCCGTATCGTAATATTGACTAAAAATGATACACCCATGCTCAAGCCACGTTTTTCCATCCGTTTTAAATTCAGTTAAAAACCATTTTATCGTTTCTAATTTTGAATCAACTGCTTCTGGACGTGAAAGTTGCGTCACAATATCACGTAAACAACCCACTTCATCAGGTGTCATTTCAGAAAGGATATGCTCCACCACATCAACGGAGTCTTCATCCTCATTAGAAAGTGTATGCCGTAACATACGTTCAGCTGTTTTACGTCCAGACTCAAAACTAGAACACAATCGTTGTAACATCAACGACTTCATAAAACCGCCTGCTTTAGTTCGAGATTGCAATAATTTACTGAATTTCTCTGCTTTCTCATAAGCGACTTCAAAAGGTGTATTAGTAGGGATACCCAACCCCATAAATCGCGACTGATATAAGTGCCCTTTATTTAATAAAGGATGAGCATTAACACCAACTTTCTCTAATAAGCCCTCATCTTCAAGTTGCTTCCGTTTACGTAATACCGTATGCCGAATAACAGGATTATTAATTTTAAACGCATCAGGCTCTAAAAGTTGAGATAGCCACATTTCACGCACTAAATAATCTAAATCTTCAAATTGATGGGAACAAACATAGTCCCTCTCATGAATATTCAGGTTATCACGTATCTCCTGCACAACCTGATGCTCATTACTGGGCGGCAATGGGTTACGCAACCAATCCCATACCTCTGGCTCATTATGCACCTTAGAGCGCCCTGTAACCATTTCAGTCGCATTGTCATAATTACGCCATAAAGACAACGCATCACCTAAAACAAATTCAGCGCCGCTATTAAGGATACCTAAAAGCTCCCATAACTCATTAACATTCGTTTGAATTGGTGTCGCAGTTCCCAAAATTAGATGCTGAGTTCGCTTCCCCATTTCACGCATAAAACGTAGTAAATTATTAGGTTCATCCGCACTTTTACCCACCCCTCCTTTTAGACGCGCTTTATGCGCCTCATCTAAAATGACACAGCCGTACCGATTTTTTAATAGCATCCCTGCATCTTTAACAAAGATTGTTTTCTCACATTGCTGCATAATTAAGCCAGTAGAAACAATGGCAATACTATAAGGACATTTTTTTATCGAGGCGGCATCCCCTCGTGGCGATAGTAACTGCCCTTCATTACCAACCCAAACCTTTTTCTGTGACGACCATACGGCACTCGGAATGCCTAGCTTATCTAACATTTCGATCTGCCATTGCAGCGTCAATGTTGATGGGGCTAAAATAAGTACAGGACCATCATCAAGCAAGGAGCTAACTAAAGCACTCGTCGCCATTGATAAAGTTTTACCGACTCCTACCTCATCCGCAAGTAATAACCTCGCTTTTCCATGCACTTCTCTATGCTGAAGGAACAAGGTTACGAATGACCGTTGCCATGGCTGTAACTGCTCTCCACCTCGGTAGATAGGAGCCTCAACCATTGCTGCCGCAGGAATTTCAGAAGGTTTAAGCACTTCAACAGTGACTTCGTGACGGTTTGCGACACGGTTAATTTCAGCTAGTATCGTTTCTGGTAGTGGAACTCCTTCGGCCCATAAAGCCCAAAACTCACCTTCAACCCAATCAGCACTATCAGAGTCATCATCCTGCCAAACCAACTCATAATTACGGGCAAAAGCACTTTTAGAATCATTGACTGATCCAACAAAGGATTGACGGCAACCATCAGCATAATGAATTGACCCTGCCTTGCCATGTAGAAAAAGAATCTCTTTAGGAACAACTCGAATTTCAACATTCCCAGCCGTTAATAACTCATCCAGCAACCGGTAACGTTCTTTTTTAAGTAATGCCTCCGCCTCAACGTCAACTTCATTCCAGCGCTCTTTCAACGCAGTATTTCGATTAGTCGCTACCTTAAAGTCAGCTAAATCTAGCTCAGAATTACAGATAATTTTCACTTCTGGAATATTGGCTATTTGTTCACCGACCAACTCAAAAATAGAACTACGAAAATAACCTGCAATACGAAAATACTTTGTGGCATCGGTTAAAGATTTTGCTAAAAAGTCTGTATCTAGGCGATCAGTACGGGAAGAAAATCGCGTTAAAGTCATATTAAATTCATCTCAACAAGGTACTTATAATCGCTGATTTCTAATCGCTTCTGCCATAATACGAGCGGCACTCGCTTCTTGATCAGGCTGAAAGGTTTTCGTAACTTTTAAGCTTTCACGCTTTTCTGCTAAATAATCTGCCATTTTTACTAACAAAGCTTTATTTTGATTATAATTTGGACAGTTTTCCATCAAATGTAATAACACATCATCTACCTCAACCTCTTTATTAATCTCATAAAGCGCGTAAAGCAACGCTCTTAGTGGAGTTTCAGTTATCTCAGCATTACCGTTCATTAAACTGCCTTTTAACTCAGTCCCTAAGGTTAGTCGGGCGGCATTCGCTTTAGATTTATCACTCATTAGCTGATCAAAATGATGTACTTTAAAGGCTTTAGCAAAGTTTTGATAATTATCTAAACTTTTTAAACCTTGGTGCTCCATTTCAACCATTTTTAAATAAAATCGCTCAACCGCTTTTATTTTTTGCCACTCATCTTTTTCAAACCCTACTGGCACCAAAAATTGAACAGCCGTTTGTACTGCAAAGTCGATAAGTTCATCAACAAAGGTTTTCTTGCCTTTTTGACGCGGTACTTCAGCTTCAAGCACCATATCCTTACCATCAACCACCGAATATGCCGTTAAGACCTTTAAAGCGGCGGCATACCCTGCCATTTGCAAATCAGCATCGGTATAAAGCCCTTCCGACCCTTGATCACGCACACTGTTATCCAAGCCCATTAAAGACTCAACATGCTCTTTAACCGCTTCTTCTATTTCCCAAGCCAAATCATCTCTAAATGCTTCAAGTTTTTGATGACGTTTACGCAAAATCAGAATCACCGTACCTTTTACATTTGAACCTTGGCGTAAAGCGGAGTCAGTTTCCGTGACCACATACCATGATGCAGTAACCTGTAAGCCACTCGCCCAAATAATACTGGTCATATCTGCCCAAATAGATCCACTTTGATGGGTAAACATTAGCACTTGAATGCCATTATCCGGCATTTTTTCAGCGGTTTTACGGTAGGCAGCAATCATGCCCTGCCTGAAACCTTCATCCTCACCCTTTACAGCCAACGAACGACGACTATCCCATGTCCAATGCTTAAATTCTTCAGGAGGATTTTTCCGTAACCATGCAATAAAGAATTCAGTGATTTCTTCATATTTAACTGCATCGCCATAAGGCGGGTCGGTAATGTAAATGTCGTTTTCAACTTCTAACGCTGAAGCAGGATGATTACTTACAATTTTTTCTGTATTTGCAGGTAATTCAGAGCCATTAAAATTAGCTGCTAGTAAATTAAAAATCGATCCTGTTGCTCTTACAGGGTAGTTATATAGCGTATTGAGTGCTTGATTATCAAAAGTGGCAGCTGAGCCTCCTCCACCTCCCGCTTGAGGTCGCCACCGTGTTAATCGTGACATATGATTAACTGTTTGAAAAAAATTATATTTTCCAGTTGCACTTGATAAACTATTTACAAATTTATGAAACAACAATTGCCTAGGATTAAAAAGATGATGCCAATGCGTCCAACCTCTTGTTCTAATTGGTTCATCAGTTTTAGCACCCGCTTCAATAATGCTGTCAGGAATAAAACCTTTTTCTTGCCAATCGGCTAAATGCTTTGCAACGTAATCAATGACGATTTGCTCACGTTTTAAATCATCAGCGGTAACAGAACGAAATTTATAGTCAAATTTTGTACCTTTGGATTTCTTCTTCATCCACTGCACACAATAAAGCCGTTCCTGAAAAATATCATCAGTACGAGGAGTAAAATCAGTTTTCTCCCATAATCTCAGTCTATTTTTATTCTCTTTACCATCACTATAATTACCCCGAATGGTATTGATACTTACTCGATATACGACATTCCCATCAGGTGAATGGACAACATGCCCATCTTGAACTGTACCCACTTTAGCAGAGTCTACCTGTTCAGTAGTATCTACATAAACCACTTCAATGTCATAACGTTTTTCAGCCATAATAGGAATAAGGCGTGCAATTACCCTATGACTTGTACTAATGATTAAAGATGGTAGTAGTGGGACTTTCCAACCACTTTCAGGGCAGATTATTTCTACGCAATAAAGGAAGACTTTTGCTCGCCAACCTCTACCATCTGTTTCAATATCTAATGTATCAATTTCCGCCTGTACTTTTTGAGCAAGTTCTTGTTGAGTTTTATTAATTTCAATACGCTTTTCAGTCGTTGCACCAACAACATTAAATGCCCCCCATGTCAACATGCAAGCAATTGGATTTAAATCTGAAGCGTACACATCGCACCCTATTCTTGCTGCTTCAAAGGGTATTTGTCCACTCCCGCAAAACACATCCGCTACTTTTGGGCGATGCCCAAAACGGGCAATGCCTATTTGTTCTATGAATTCAGGAAAAGATATTGCGGATGTACCTAAATGTGCATTTACCTCTGACCAAATGTGCTTAAATAATTGATCTCCGCATTCCTCAGGGCGAGAAGCAGCTCTGACCAGTTCTTTATATGGAGCATTAGTTTGAATTGAGTTTTGTTCTTCTAAAAAAAATCGACTTTCCTTATCATTTTTATGTTCGAGCCGTAACTTTAATGATTTGTCATCCATACCCATTAATAATTCAAAAATCTTAAGATCTTTAAGTGGGTTATCAGTTATAGGTAATAAAACACCCAATATGCAAGCTTTATTAAGTATAAGTGGCTTTCTTCCCTTCCAAAACGCACCTAAGGATACAAGTAATTGCCCATGACTCGCCATTCGCTCTTTATATGTTTCAGTAGAAATTTTCTGCACAGGAAACAAATGTTCAATTAACGCCGGTTTATCTTTCCATTCAAAAGGCTGAAGTGCCATTAAATCTCTCCTTGGTCAATAAAATCAAATAACGATGAAGAGATGCCTTCATCAGAGGCTTTTTTTTTCATTTTAGGTTTTACAGGCTGGTTTAACTTAATGCTTTCGCCATCAGATAAAGCGCAATATAAAGATTTTCGCCAACCACGTTGCGTTTGTTCCGCTAGTCCGGCTTCAGAGGCCGCTTTAGAGTAAAACCACCAGCGCTCTTCTGGACGTAATGCCAGCCATTTTTGACAAATAATAGGACATTCCTCTATTGCAGCATGTTCAGCGGCCCAAGCTAAAATACAAAGCTCACGCCCTAAAAAACGATCCAATTTATTAACGCCTACTTTCCATGTACTCGGCTTAAGTTTTTTGGCTTTAAGGCGGATATTAAAGTTTTTGCGTGCATCATCTCGAATTTTACTCCACAGCTTGCGTGCCAATATCACGCGACATTCTGTTGTTTCCCGACGATTTTTATCACCATCAAAACCATAATCTTCATATATACTGACCGCTTCACTGACATTAGCGGGAATTTCAACATAAAAACAATGTCTACCAAATTCAGAAGACGCACCAAAATCAAGCGTTTTATTCATTATTGAATCACCTCGTCGCTACTGATTTCGATCCCCATTGCAGCAACAAATTGTTCTAAATCATGACCTGTTTCAGTAATCACTTTTTTAAATTTCATCACGACAGGTGCATCAGCCGGCAGTAACGTTTGTAAATGTTGCAGTGATTTCTCAATAAATTCTGCATCTACCGTCATATCACCTAATGACAGGTGTATCACCTTGGGATCGGTTCCCATAATTAATATGACCTTTTCAAAGGTCATATTTTTAGTTTTTGCCACGTTTAAACCTTCATAGGTTTTACTCGCATTATCAAGGTTCTTAAATGAAGAACAATAAAGCTGCGCTGGTTTTTCTTTTATAATTAAAACCTCATCTGAGCCAGCGGCAGGAAAATTAAATTGACGTTTTTCCTCTATGCCATCACATTCAGCAAATACATAGACGACCGTAGCATCATCACCGATTTCAATCGGCCCATCATATTTCATACCATTTCTAGCTTCTGAGCCATCCAAGGTATAACGAATATTTCCTTTGGGTGTGACTAACAATTCAACCGTGCGAGCAGTTTCATTAAAATCATTGCGTAGGGTTAACTGGTTTGCCCATGTTGTTGGTGTGCCTGTTTTATTTTTTCCTGTGGGATCAACCGCAAGGAATTGCACCCGTAATGCATTAGTTATTAAGGCTTCATCCGACAATACTGGACTATTTTCTGTAACGATACCTTCTTCTTGATAATGAATTCTCGGGCTATTTCCCGCATTAGACACATCAATTTTTAATCGAATCTTTCCATAATCATCAGGCGACCCTTCTGATGTCACTAATACGCAGGTTAATTTAGGCTTAGGACTCTTACTAATAGACCCATTAGATAAATCTTCCCATACACCGCGCTGAAAAGCCTCCTGGGCAAGCAAATCGAAACCTTTTGGGGGTAGCCAAGGCATTTGCGTTTTTTGCTTCATCTTGTCCAGTAAATCCGTTTTTCTAGCCTCATTTTGGCTAGCAAATAAACATTGTTCAGCTCTTGCCTTTAAAGCATCAAAATTTTCTGTGATTTGTGTATAAAGCTTAATGGGGTCTGAGGTTAAGGTTTTAATGACTTGCCGCTCTCCATTGTAAGATTCATTAGAAGGATAGGTACTATCTAATACCTTGTCACGTAACCTATCTTTACCTTGCTCATTTCGAGGAAAAAGTAATTTATCAAATACGACTAAGACCGTCGTTTGGAAGTCATGTTCATACTGCGCTTGTTTTTCATCTAATTCTTTACGTTGTGGATGTGATTCGCTAATTTCATTATCGACTTTCTTAACCGCATACACATGTTGCGCTGCTTTATTCAGATCTGCCATTGAGGATTTTTCACCTGTCAGCACTAGAACGTTATTTTTATTAATTAAACCATCAAAAAAACGACTTACAATTTCAGGTGGCGTTTTACCATCAGGGCTTATTATTAATAAAACACGCCCTGTTTTAATTGCGGCATCTGCTTCATCCATTTCTGGTAAAGGTAACACTCTCTCATAAGCTTCTTTTGTTGTTGGCTTATACATTTCATTAAGCTGATATCTAATCAGTTCATCAACCTTATTTTGAGGTGCTTTCTCGGCGTAGCCCTGTAGTTTTTTTGTTAGATTTTCTTGGTGATCAAAATAACTTCTACCCTCTTGGGTTTCATGTAAATACCATGCTGTTTTATGTAACTCTGTAAAAGCATCTCGAAAATCACTCGCCTGATGATTTGGGTCAATCAAACATTCCAGCATTTCACTATCAGAAAGCCCTTTAACAGAGTTAACAGCTGTTGATAAACTAGCTGTAAATAATAAAGTTCCCACTTGTTGTGCGTATCTATTACTCTTAGAAAGGTCTATCAATTGCGCATGGGCGCTATAGGTAGAATTCCATAGATCTTTGGCAATAACATCACGCATTTCAGAAATGTCAGCAAGTTTCTCTCTTACCTCATGCAGTGATAAGTCAAAGTGTTGTGCGCCTATTAAGTAAACATCGTCAGAGCTTTCCCATACTGATTTTAAGAGCCTAGAAACCAGCTCCATCAAGCCTCGTGTCTGCTTAAATTTTTCATTTTCCTTGAATAACGCAACAATACTTTTAAAGCTGGGATGAAAAGGATAAGTAGCTTCTATTTCATTCGCAAGTGACTCAGCGCTACGCTCAACCGTTTTAGCTTTTGCAGCTTCCGCTAAGCGCGTAGCATACGCTGAAGCGATATCTGTTACTTCAGCGGCATCAGGTAAGGTTAAAAATAAGCGCTTCCTTAGGATTTCATAAATTTCATTTGATTCCAGGTTTACAGGAGTAATAGAAACTTCAGCCCGTCCTAACTCTTGAGTTGCATCATCCAATGCTTTTTGAATTAAATTACCACCTGTATCATAAGCAGCCTCTAAATCAGACACGACAATACACACATTACTCTTTTTCTGCGCCGCTGTAAGCATATTAGAAAAAGCACGAGTAATCACATCGGCAATAGTTCCTTGCCCTAATGTTTGAGTACTGTAGTAGTGAAAGTATGGAGGCATTTCATCCAATAGAATTAAAATTGGCTCATCACCCTCGAATAACTTTAGCCATGCTTGTTCATCAGGCGCTTTTGCGCCAGCTTCCCAATATTCACGAAATAAAGTTTCCTTGCCAAGTTGCCGTGCAATTTCTCCCCATATATAAGTATTTGGGTTATTGCGCCCATTAAATGCTGCAATTTTCGCAGCTGAAAAAGCTGATTGATAAGGGATCTGTCCTATCAATGTATTGCGTAAATCTGCATCTTTAGCGAGAATCCCAAAACCCACCATAAGGTGGGTTTTACCTCCACCCATTGCTTGCTTTAGGTGAAAAATAGTATCGCTTGATTTCCCCGCCAAACGCGCTAAACCTTTTGATAACAGCGTGGTCATCCCATCGGTGATAAAGGTTTTATTGAAGTAGTCCTGACCTTTCGTATCGTTAATAAGCTGGTCAAGCTGTTCAATTTGATCACCTACATTAATATCTAATGCGTTAGGTTGTAGCTCACATGAGTTACGAATGGTTTTCATTACTGCTCCTGATGTTTATTTCGCGTTCCAATTTATTATATAGAGGTAACTTCATAGCGTTAATAGCTATGGTTTTAATTATCTTTATCTTTAAAAAATCGGTAAATTGTTTGCCTGCAAACATTAAAATGCTTTGCAATTTCACCCTTAGTTGCTCCGCCTTTGAGCATAACAACAGCCATTTTTTTATCCCTTTCTGATAGAGCAGTAGGTCGCCCTCCGTAGCGCCCCCGTTTTCGGGCCACTTCTAAGCCTGCATTAACTCGTTCTCTAATCATCGATCTTTCATACTCTGCAATAGTCGCAAAAATATGAAACATCATTTTTCCAGAGGGCGTTGATGTATCTATATTTTCAGTGATAACAGAAAATTCAACACCTTTTTCCCTAATCTCTTCAATAATGTTTATTAATTGAGAAAGTGAGCGGCCCAGCCTATCTAACTTCCACACAACTAATTCATCACCCTTGCGTAATGATTTTAGGCAGCTTTCAAGTTCAAGGCGATCTAACTTAGATCCTGATGCTTTTTCTTCATAGATTATTTCACACCCAGCTTTTTTTAACGCATCCGTTTGCAGCTGCGTATCTTGCTCTTGCGTTGAAACTCTAGCGTATCCGATTCTCATATAATTACTTATTTAACTATGATTTAGTGACATTAACACGTAAATAGTTCTGTAACAATGTTTTGCAACATAATTAATAAGGAAAAACTCTGTTTTGGATTGTTGATATTATGATCTTAATTGTGTTATATAAACAGGTGTTTTTGTAACATTATGAATGTCAGAAATAAAAGTTACACCTCAACCTTTATTAACAAAAGAATTACTTTTCATAATCGCAAATTTTCGGTCAAGACATACAAAGGTTTAACTTAGACTATATAATGATTTTATGTTGGTAGAGCACTCTAGGGCACCTCATTACACACCAATTAAACCTATAAGAATAAAACACTTATATATAGATGGTAAAAAATTAAGAATTTAGTGAAATCAAGAAGTACAGAGAATTGTATAAAAATAATGGAGCAGGATATGCCTAATCTAATGCGATTAAGCGTATCCAAGTCAGTAGCAATCAGTTGAGATCAGCTCAAAGGGATATTATCGCCTATCGGAAGCCAAGGCGGTGCGCAGCTTACTTTAAATAATAACTGGCAAATCGTAAGGGTTAGTCTCAATTGAAGAGCAATGGGGGAAGTTCCATTATTTATAATGTCGATGAACTGCCTAGTATAGGAGGGTGTGGGAGGACTAGAGAGAAACTAGCCTCTACCCGATTATAAGCTGTTTTTCATGGAAAATAAATTTACCATAATACTTTTTATAATTATTTAAAGTAACATTGAGGTTCATTCAGTGAGTCGCGTCATCAATTATGTTATTTTCCTATGTACCAAAGTACACTTATAATAATAAAGATTACACTTAAAGAGCGATCCCATAATGTACGAAATGACTTTCTTTTATTTTCAATATATTTAACATCAGACCTATGCTGTTTATCATCATTTAAAACATTTAAGAGGTCTTCAGGTAATAATAAATCGGTATATCTATCTTTTAGAGATAAATATATTTCAATAAAACGATCTTTTTCTTCATCTAGTTCTTTTAATGCGTATCTCATAATAATTATGTTTATAATTGAGAATGCAATAAATAGGTAATAAACCTCTTCCGTTACAAGCACTCCATCATTGTTTTTACTTAATATTCTTAATAGAAAAACAGATGCAAAAAATGAATACATTGTCCAAATACTACTTTTATAGTATCCCGCAATACTTTTGACGATTTCACTAGCTTTATCAGATGAATTTTGTATAAATTCAGAAAGTTTATTTTTTATCTCAATATATTGCTTTACATTTTCTTTTAGATAAATTTGATAACCAGATCCTATAGATTGTAATGTTTTTTCTTGAATATTTAACAAATTACCTTCGATTAAATGTAAGGAAATAATATTCCTAGACAGCCCCACTTTATCTACAACATTTCCTTCTCCAAATGCCCATTTGTATATTTCATAATATTCAGTTTTAGATTCAGAATTAATTTCGTCAGTAACAGAAATATCTTTAGAAAAAAGCCGATAACCATTAAGTCTTAAGTGAATTTCATTATCATCAGAAAATCTTGAAAAATCACAAATATAGACTAATGATGAAATTAATTTTAATTTATTAAACAATAATACCAAACTGGCAGCATCTGGCAGAATATCAAAACTAAAATCTTCTGGAATAAAGTTAAATTGTGAAGCATTAGCAAAGTGTCCTACCTTATCTCTCTTGGTATATAGCTCAGACCTATCAAGGTGTTTTTCAAATTGAACATCACTATTAAATGAAGTAAATAAAAAATAATTTGTTTTAACATCATTATTCAGCTCATATACACGAAGTACCTGTACATCCCTTGCTAGCTCTTGTATTTTTCTAAAAGAAGAAGGAATCCCCCCTGTTGACCAAAATTTCACAAAATCAGTTAATGAATATACTGATAGCTCTCCAGTTTTTCGAGATTTATTAATTACAATGTCAAGACTATATTTATCGGTTTCATCCCTAATTAAGAGCTTAGTTTCTAAGCCTGATAAAAAAATATCAATTTTTTCTTTCTTAGAACCATTTAATACACTATCCTCAGATGAGTCAATGTGGAAAACAATATTTACACTATCTCTATCTGGAATTAAAGCTAATGCTGTCTCTAACTCAATACTATTGGGCTTATGAGGTTTACTAATATCATATTTACATGAAAAATTAGAATTGTTTTCAATAATTTCAACTAATGTACATTCTGAGCAAAATACTTTTGTGATTTGCTCTGCAAGAATCATTCTGTCACTTCCAATGTCTTATTGAACTCTGCATACCCTGTTTCTGAAAAAATTCGAATATACTTTCTACCATTCTCAGCTTCTCCTGTATCAATTAGGCTTGAAAGGTTATTAATTTCACCAGTGATTTTCAGCTCTAAATTTTCAGCAAGCTTAATCTGATTCTTAATTTTTGCTTTAATTGATAAGCTCGATATATCAAACTGAGAATCAAATTTATATTTTTCAGGTAAGGCTAATATTTGTTGTTTAATTGTTTCCATATTTAGTTCTTGATTATCAGGTTGATAATCATTGAAAACTGAATCTACAAGTGTATCAAAGGTACAACTTTCATTAGTTCTAAAATAACTTATTACTGCATTTCTTAGAGTCCAAAAATCACTTTTAGACACTTGTCGAACACCTTTCCCCAAGACTTTATCAATTGCAACAAATGCTAGTTCTGTATTCTTTTCTGATGACTTTAGCTCTTCAAGCTCAAAAAAATGTTTCCACCAATATTCAGATATTTTTTTATTTGTATCTCCAAGCCTTACATTTCCAATAGTTACTTCATCTTCATATGAAATAATTGCTGTTTTTTGAGCTCTTTGATTAACAGGTAATCCAAGTTTTTCCATTAAGCTAACTTCATCTAAATATGAACTATGGTCAACTTTTGTAATAATCAGGTTTTGCTGCCCATCAACTGTTACCAGTATTTGGACAAGACTACCAACTCTCAACTCTGTTAAATGTTGCACTCGTGCTTGTGCATTTTTTTCTATACGCAATAACCGCTCCGCAATAATTTGCGATTTTTCTATCCAACATTCTGAATTTATATCTAATACCTGCCTCACAATTTCAGTTTCAGTAGATGCAAATTTATATGACTTATACCTGCTAGATTCATACATATCATCAATCAATTTACTAACATATGATATAAAGCCAGTACCTGGACCAACTACAGCTCGATCTCCTATAACTTCTTCCTCAAGGTCTATCCTGTGTAATGATATTTCAACTATCTGAATAGCAGACATTTTATTTCCTTATTAACTCAACTCAACTCAACTCAACTCAACTCAACTCAACTAATAATTATGTGTGTTTTTATAATTCTAGAGGTAGTAAATTTTGAACCAAACTTATTGCTACACATAATGTTCGGTGAACTGTAACCCTAGATTTTTCTTTTCGCCAACATCTTAACAGATTTCACTATTTCCGCAGCCTACCTATTATCATGACTTAATGTTACTTTTTTGCTAATTGTTTTCAAAAATAAATAACGGCCACTTTTCACGGTCAGCTGGGTGCGATTGCTAGCAATTTTTCAGATAACCAGCTTTTCATATGAAAATGTACTAGATTTAATAGCGTTCAGTTTTGGTTGAAAAGCCAAAATAGCCACCTCTTCAAGCACAGGAATTTTTCCAGTATCTTCAATCTCTATAAATTTTGCAGCAAAGTAATTTGATATATAATTTGCTGCATCATCAGGAGTACATAACCGAACGTACTCTATCTTAAAGAAACTCAAATAATCCTGGTCGAGGGATTTGACTCATTGCGTTTGATATTAATGTACCTTCAAGGTCTAAAGTAATAACTTTGATCATTTCTCTCTTTAGGATTTTTGTAATGCTGAATTTAACTTCTAAATTCCTACACGGCTCAAGCTAAAACAAAGCTTCCAAAGCTCAATCAAGTACTGCACATCTACTTTTGCACGGTGCTGTTCTTTTACATCCTTTCTAGCCTGAACTTTTAACTCTTCATAAAGCTGCCACCGTATCTTCTCATCAGGCTCTACTTCAGCAAGTAAAGGTAACATGACGGTATCAGAGTGAGTTACAACAAATTGTGCATAGCCAAGATTTGACCCTGCACCATAAAGTACATCAATCCAATTCGCATCAAATTCACCACCATCAGCATAAATTAACTCCTTCGCCTTAATCGACTGACTCATAAAGTTACACATTTGTTCTGGATGAATTCCTACATTAAATTAGATCACCAGTTTTGTCATCTGTTATCGATGTATACGCAAGCAATAAATCTAACATTCCATGTGCAATTTCATTACCGCCCGTAAAATCAATCACCAATTTCCCACTCTTTTTCTCAACCTTATTAATTACTACTTCCGGCATATCATTTATATTTGTATGCATAACAAGTTTTAAATAAAAATCTGAAATCATTTCACTCCATGCCAACCCCATATGGTCCAAGCTAAAAGGCAAGTTTGGGTCTATTTCTCGCCTAGAATTATCAAAGGGGAATCCACCATGAAGGTCACAGCGAGGATTCATAGTTCCAGGACAATTAAAAATCAAGCCTTTATTCCCACAATTCTCACAAATTAAATGTGATAAACATGCCGTTAAATTAGTGAGGCCAAATATATAGTCCCCATCTTGAGGTTTATAACCTTCAACTTTAATCAATAGCATGCCGTAGTCAACTTTAATTTCATCTATATAAACCTCTTTAGACCTAGCCTCTAACAAAGTAGAGAAAATATCAATTAAGCTAACTACACCAACGCTGCATTCGATAGTGGGATTAGTCGTATAAAGAGTGGGGAAGTTTCCAAATAACTCCTGTTTTTGGTAATCAAACATTGGGATTGGTTGGTGGTTTTTCATATGGCTAAATAAATCACTAATATAAAATTTTATGCATCAACAGCATTGCATAGCGCAAGTCGTAACAAGCTCCAAGTAAAGCTCTAGGTCTCAAGCGTATAACAACCCTCAAATTTAAAGCAAGGGGATACACTCTAAAATTATCTTAAAAATTTTTAAACACACAATACATTAATTCCCACTCAATGTCACATATATAGAATCTATATATGGCGTGTCTATACATAGAACTATCTCTTAATATAGAAATATCTTTTTACTTTTTTGGCTACAACAATGGAAAATGAAGACTTACGCCTTCTTTTTGGTAAACGTATTACTCAACTTAGAATTGAGAAAGGACTATCACAAGATAAATTTGCTTGGGAAGGCAATATGGCTAGAAGCTTTATTAGCGAGATAGAAAGAGGAAAAAGGAACCCAACCTTAACTAATATTTGTAAATTAGCAGATGCATTAGGCGTAAAAAAGGGTGATTTATTTGAGCTGATTGATAGGGATGAAAGCTAAATATAAATAAGAACAATCATATTAAACTTGGCTATGTCCGTATTAGCTGTTGGTAAGACTCAAAGGTCAATAATTATGGGGATCTGTCTATTACTAGCACTATTTAAAAACAATGACTTAGGTGATTACCAACACTTAATGAGTATATAGCCTAAAATAACACTCTATTAATATAAACTTACAGAAATAATGATGACAAGACTACGATTAGCAGTATCACAATATGTAGTGGTTACAGAAGCCAACCGTATACCTCCCCTTTTAAAATAAAATCAAAAAATCGCCCCATTACAACATGAAAAATAAAGAAGTAGCTGTTCAGATAATAATGCCTCGTCTAAAGTTAAGTGGAGAATTTTATTATTTGTGTAAAATATACAATATAAAACCATCCATTAAAATTAAATACCCTAGATTTATACTTTGGGGGCTCAATGAATATACTGTTAGTGAATTACATATATCAATAAAAAAAAGGGATGTTGAGACCTCTGTTTGTTTAATTAATGCTGGGATAAATATTCACTTCTTAAGTCTTGATTCCAATACCCCAATGTATTATGCATGTCAATATATGCCAGAAATAATCCCTCTTTTAATTAAAAATGGTGCGGACACTGAAATCCTTAACTTTTCTTCAGACACTGCGTTACATATAGCGTGTGAGTATCAACCCGATGCAGTTAAAGCACTCCTTAAACACAATGTTAATATAGAATCACTTACAGTCCATAATCAAACTCCATTGCATATTGCAGCACAATACCATCTTAAATCAGTACAACTATTAGTTGAGCATAACGCAAATATTAATGCATTATCTGATACTAACGAAACACCCTTACACCAATCTTGCATTTATCAGCCTGATATAGCGCGCTACTTAATTAATCAAGGTGCTGATATTAATATGATTGATGACTATAAAGATTCAGCACTACATATTGCTTGCGAACACCAGCCAGAAATTGCTAGGCTATTGATTGAAAATAATGCAGTAGTCGACGCTCACGGTCAATACGGGCTCACTCCGCTTCATATTGCTTGTCATGAAGCACTTGATATAGCTAAACTACTTATCGAAAAAGGGGCTAGCCTTTATGCAAAAGATAAATTGGGCGAGACCCCTTTTGATACCTTAGATCTAAGGGAGGAATTTGGCTTACTCGCATTTGCCGTAAGAGACGAACTCACAAAAAAAGATAAAAATGGACAGACACCACTCATGATAGCTATTAATGAAGATCACGACGATTATGCATTTGCCTTATTAAGTCAAGGCGCTGACCTATTTCACGAAAGCTCCACAGGTGACTCCGCCTTTAAAATACTTCAAAGAACATCTGATTTGCCTAAAAAGCTGAAAAGTATAAAAGAAAAATTATTATTGCAAGATTTACTAATCAGCCAAGAAGAGTCTGACTCACCAAGCCTCTAACTCGATGTGCCAGTTTTTAAACTAATGAAACAGGAAAATTGGCATGAAAAATAATCCCCTTCTAATTACAGTCGGTTACACTCGCCCACATTAGTCCCTTAAGCTTATTTTTCTATAAAAACTAGAAAAAGACGTTGTTTCAATAAAATTTACTAGCGCGCCCTGCGTTCGGTTCAACTCCGCACAAAAATCCGCTTCGTTAAACCTACCTCAATGGCTCTACGGCTCATCAGGATAAAATTTCAGCCTCCCGAGCGCTATCGCACTTCGGATTGGCAAATTTCCCTTCGCTTACTGCGGGCTAAAAATCATCCCTGATTTTAAGCGAATGCAACGCGTCTGACAGTTATCCATTCACACAGAAACGATTTTCAGTCTATAATAAAGTTATTATTTATTATCGTTTCATTTCGCATGCTTAATAAGCGTTAAAGAATCTAACTATAAATCGTTTCATTCTTTAATTATTCATATTGGTTTTTTATAAAAAACAGCCACTATGTAACGCTTATCCATAGAAAATAAAAATGAACTCAGTAAACCCATATAATTTCAAACAGATACATGGAATATAAAATTATGAAACGATTTTTACTTGAGTTAATTTAAAGAGACAAAGTGTTGACATATAACTGGGAGTTATATATTGTTGACATATTGATATATAAGTTAACGCAGTCAATTCTATTCCAGAATAATTGATATTTTAAACAGGTCTAAAAAGTTAGAAATTATTT
>Ga0209081_1000876_pt1 | contig 18170 bp, 15 predicted proteins | sample GOMGulsemesocosm_4_FD_184636 | JGI IMG/M metagenome (GOLD analysis project Ga0209081, IMG submission 184636) | Methane-oxidizing microbial communities from mesocosms in the Gulf of Mexico - GOM15B Gulf of Mexico (SPAdes) (version 2) | ecosystem: Environmental > Aquatic > Marine > Cold seeps... | reverse complement strand
TATGAAACAATCATTGATTGTGGGTTTGTGTGGTGTTTATTTGGCGATGGTACTGGCGCCAGCGGTTATGGCGGATGATTGCGAGCGTGGAGGCCAGCAACGAGGTCATCATGGAAAGATGCAGCAGCGTCAGTTAGTTCTAGAATACATGGTGGAGGCCGGCGATATAACTCAGGCCGAGATTGATGAGCGTGTTGCGGCGCGTAAAGTGCTACGAGAAGAGCTTAAGGCATTGCGTGAGGCGGGCGACGATGTTGGCTTTGACGAGAAAAAAGCGGCGATGAAGGCGTCTATGCGTGAATTGCGTGCGGAAACTAAAGCCTATATAGAAAGCCATGAAGATCTTAAGTCTTTGCTCGAAGAGCAGCGTAAAGCGAAGAGGTCAAAGCACCGGGGCCATCACAGCAAGGACTAAAACTGGCCTAAAAATAATAAAGTTCAGAAATTATCGTTGTTTCTTTGTAGTATGGTGTTATAGTTACATATATCACCATATATCCACGAGGAAGAGCCCCATGGTAATTGATTGTATGACGGGTATTGGTCTGTGCGCAGGTCTTTTTATGGGCCAGAATAGTATTGCGGCCATCGCAGAGCAGCCCGTTTTCTCTGCGAAAGAGGAAGGCTGTGAAGTAAGCATTCAGCACGATTTAACGGTGAGTGAAGACTTTGTTCGGGTTTTTGATGGCGAACAAACGCTCTATAGAATTCAGACGAACGGTGAATTTTGGGTGGGCAATGAGCTTGTTGAGTTGAGTGAAGGTCAACAAGCCGTAGGCCGTGAATATGTGCTAGCCCTTAATAAAGCCGTGCCTGAGGTCACAGCGCTTGTTTCAGAAGCGCTAAATATGGCAGGTAAAAGCGTTGGCTCCGCTCTGGAGGCGGCTTTTGGGGCCGACAGCTCTTTGAGCTCTACGGTGCAAACTTCCTTGTCGCAAGCCAGTGAACACTTCAGCAGCGCAGTATCTCGACAAGGCAACGAATACACCCTGAGACACTCAAGCATGAATCATTTTGATGATGCATTTGGCCAGGAATTTGAAGCTAAGATCGCCTTAGCCGTAGAAGAATCGGTGGGCTCCATTCTAATGGTGCTCGGTAAAGCTATAGTGTCTGGCGATGGCGACTTTGAAGATCGAATGAATACTTTTAGCCAGCGCATGAAGTCAATGGGCTCGGAAATTGAGCAGAATATGGCCGCTGTTGGAAAAACAATGGAGGCAAAAGGAGAGCAGTTGTGCCGAGACTTTGACCGTATCAGGCAGCTGGAACATACGCTGCGAACGAGTGTGCCTAGTCTCGCGAATTCAGCTTTATTCAAAACCCTTCCATGAAGGTTCTGACGCAGAAAGGGGGCAGAGCGGCCCTTGTCTGGGTTATTCATATTCGCTATAAGAGGCGGGTGCAGTTAGTTCAATAAGAGCAGGAAAGTATTTCTTTTGGCGGTGACTATTCAGTCATTGTTTTTGTTTGCATCCGGCGCTGCCTTTTACTACTTTGTAAGTAGAATTAACCATAGAACTGCTCTATGGTTAGGCTAGCAATCCATATATTGCGACCGAATAAGCGAACTTGGGAATACCTACAATAAATATCCCTCTCGCCTAATCAACACAATAATAAATATAAAACACTATAGTTTCCCGGAGCACTGTGAAGATGAAGCAACTACCACGTCCTTGGTTGAAAAAATTTCCTTTATTAACGGCTGCGATTTGTTTCGCCAGCACCAGCGCTGTTGCGCAATTCGCGATTGAAGAGATTGTTGTTACCGCTTCAAAGCGAATACAAACCTTACAAGAGATTCCAATTGCCGTAAGTGTTACGACTGGTGACACAATTGAAATGGCACAAATTCAAGACATCAAAGATCTACAAAGTCTGGTGCCGTCGTTGCGCGTTAGCCAACTACAAAATTCAACTAACACCAATTTCGTTATTCGCGGTTTTGGTAACGGCGCTAATAACCCGGGCATAGAGCCGTCTGTTGGTGTGTTTATTGATGGTGTATACCGTTCTCGGTCAGCTTCATCTATATCCGACTTGCCCAACCTTGAGCGTGTGGAAGTTCTGCGTGGGCCACAAAGTACCTTGTTTGGTAAAAACGCCTCTGCGGGTGTGATCAGTATTGTTACACGTAAGCCTACAGGTGAATCAGGTGGGCGTGTGTCGGCCACTGTTGGTAATTACGGGCTAGTGGTATTGAAGGCCCAAGCCGAAGGCTCACTGTCTGAAAATGTTGCCTTCGATGTATCTGCTATGCACAACGGCAGTGACGGGTTCTTTGACAACCTCAATACCGGTAACACTCTCAATAACCGTGATCGGCAGGCGGTTCGTGGTCAGTTAGCCATTACCCCAACTGACAATACTGAAATTAGAATAATCGCTGATTACGACAAAATTGATGAGGAATGCTGTGGCGTTGTGAACCTTGTAGAAGGCGCTTTGGGTGCCTTTGCAATCCCATTTTCTGGCGGCGCAATTGTTCCCAATGATCCGACGGCGCTTGAAGCTTATTACAATGTTGACCCAACGAACCAAATTGATAACTCTGGAATATCAATGCAGGTTGACGTTGACTACGATACCTTTGCCGTGACCTCGATTACCTCGTTTCGAAACGCCGATTCTTACTCGAATATCGATTCAGACTTTACGAGCTCAGCGATCATCACAAACCCAATTAATACAGACATAGAAACCTTCACTCAGGAGATTCGCTTAACATCGGCGGGTGGTGAGAAGCTAGATTGGATGGTTGGAGCGTTCTATTTTGATGAGTCCATCGATTATAAAAATGAGCTACCGTTCGGAGAAAATTATCGGGCCTATTTAGATGCGCTAACATTGGCGCTGGGTGCACCTGGTGCTATCGGGGGCATTGAAGCCGCTCTTGGCTTGCCCGTGGGTGGAGCCTTTGGTCAGGTGGGTCAAGGTGTTACTGAGGACGCAACACTGGATAATCAGGCGCTGTCATTGTTTGGACAGTTAGATTGGCATATCAACGATCAGTTGACGGCAACGCTAGGACTAAACTTTTCTCAGGACGAGAAAGAAGCGACGTTGGCACAGACGCAGGGAGACCCATTCTCAGCCATTGATATGGTTCAGTTAGGTGGCGGTCTTATTTTCCAGCAACTTGCCGCCGCAGGTGTTCCTGCCGATGTTGCTGCAGCACAAGCCGCCGCACTTAGTACAACAGCCGCTAACCCACTATTAGGCTTGCAAGCACTGCAGTTTTTACCCCCGCTTGTTGATTATCCCAATGCGGTTGAAGACGGCAAAAGCGATGATGACGACTTAACCTACACTTTGCGTTTGTCATACAATGTGAATGATGATGTCAGTGTTTACGGTGGTATTTCTACTGGCTTCAAAGCCTCATCTTGGAACCTAAGTCGAGATTCTAGGCCCACAGCAGGTAATGTGGATGCGGTTCGCGCCGCGGGATTGGGTGTGAACAATTTAACAACAGGCACACGTTTAGCGGGTCCTGAAGAGGCTCAGGTTATTGAAATTGGTCTGAAGGCTAGCTTCGAGCGAGGTTCATTTAACCTGGCAATATTTGATCAAGAGATCAAAGGCTTTCAATCAAATATTTTCAACGGAACGGGCTTTAATCTTGCCAACGCTGGTCTGCAATCGACTAAAGGTGTTGAATTTGATTTGACTTACTATCCTATAGACTCATTACAGCTTGGACTTGCCGGAACCTTCTTAGATCCTCTATATGATGATTTCCAGGGCGCGTCAGGAGTAAATGGGCCAACAGACTTGAGTGGTCAAGAACCTGCAGGCATCCACAAAGTTAGTCTGTCTACCTCAGCAACCTATCGCTTTACCATTGGCACATTTGACGCCTTTGTCCGAGGTGATTTCCAATACGATGATAAGATTCAAACGAATGATAATTTGCCTGAATCTATCTCATCACGTGAAGTTAAGAACCTTAACTTGAGCGCGGGCATTACGGGTGATAATGGTTTGAATGTTTCAATTTGGGGCCGCAATGTCACAGATCATGAAACCTTAATAACCGGCTTCCCATCAGTTGCTCAGGCGGGCAGCTTTAGTGGTTACCGTACGCCTCCTCGCACCTATGGTCTTACAGTCTCAAAAGACTTCTAAGCACTTTTTGATCTTACCTACTTCTATGTCAGCAGTGACATAGAAGCATCAAAACCGACCTTGGGCTATGTCCAAGGTCGGTTTTTGCGTTAATGTTTGCTTGGGGCGTGAGCTTGTTGTGTCGCGACTATTCTCTGACGCCGTTAGATATTATATGATGAATCTAGCAATATATAAGTTGCGACCGAATAAGCGAACATTGGGAATACCTACAATAAATATCCCACTCGCCTAATTGCACAAAAACAAATATAAAATATTATAATTTCCGGAGCACTGTGAAGATGAAGCAACTACCACGTCCTTGCTTGAAAAAATTTCCTTTATTAACGGCTGCGATTTGTTTCGCCAGCACCAGCGCTGTTGCGCAATTCGCGATTGAAGAGATTGTTGTTACCGCTTCAAAGCGAGTACAAACCTTACAAGAGATTCCAATTGCCGTAACGGTTACGACCGGTGACACCATTTCTAAGGCCGCAATCCAAGACATTATTGGACTGCAAAGTGTTGTTCCTACACTGCGGGTCAGTCAATTGCAGTCTTCCACTAACACGTCGTTCTCTATTCGTGGTTTTGGTAACGGCGCCAATAACGAAGGCATCGAGCCTTCTGTTGGTGTGTTTATTGATGGTGTGTATCGTTCACGTGCTGGCGCAGCAATTTCTGACTTGCCGCGTTTAGAGCGGGTTGAAGTGCTCAGCGGCCCACAAAGCACACTGTTCGGCAAAAATGCCTCAGCGGGTGTAATCAGCGTAATTACGCCCAAGCCTTCAGGTGAAACTGGCGGCTATATTGAGGGCAGTGTCGGCAATATCGGATACACAAATTTTAAAGGCTTATTTGAAAGTGCCGTTTCTGACGATCTGAGCTTCGATATTTCCGCTAACTACACTCAGCGTGATGGTTATTATAAGAGTATTTCTGGCCTCTCTGACCAGAACGAACGAAACCGTTGGGGTGTTCGTGGCCAAGTGTACTGGACACCCACCGACAACACCGCAATACGCATTATCGCCGATTACGATGAACTCGACGAAGTGTGTTGTGGTACCCCCAATGTGGTGAACGGACCTAGTGCCGCAGCGGTTAATGCCGTCGGCGGAGAGTTGGTACCTGAGGCACCTTTTTCATATCGTGTCGCGAGTGATATCGACCCGTTCAACGAAGTTGAAAATGGCGGCATTTCGATGCAAATCGATGTCGACTACGACAGCTTTACCCTAACCTCGATTACCGCATATCGCAGCAGCGATACGTTTGAGGCGATTGATATTGATTTCACCAGTGCGCCTTTAACTCAAACCAGCCCCAACGAAAGTAATATCGAGACCTTTACCCAAGAAATTCGCCTTACCTCAAACCCTGGTGGCAATTTAGACTGGATGGTTGGTGGCTTTTATTTCGATGAGTCCATGGAGTATACCTCTGAGGTTCTTTGGGGCCCTGCTGCACGAGGCTATTTTGACGGGCTTGTGGCAGGTCTTGGTGCCCCTGGAGCACTTGGTGGTATTGAAGCAGCCTTAGGGCTGCCTGTCGGTCAAGCGTTCCATGCCAATGGCACCGGCGCGCGCGACGTCTTTACGCAGGAAGATGAAGCGTATTCAGTCTTCGGCCAAGTTGATTGGCATGTAAGCGATAAGTTAACCGCAACGTTCGGCCTGAACTACACCAGCGATGAAAAAGAAGTTACCTTCAACCAAGTTAACGACAACCTTTTTTCATCGTTACCCGCTGCTTGGGTAGGTGGATTAGCGGTTCTACAAAGTTCCTTGCCTCCCGTGATCAATATGCCAAACGAAGTTGAAGATGGCAAAGGCGAAGACTCTGACACTACCTACACTCTGCGCTTGGCTTACGATCTTAACAACAGTGTTAATCTCTACGTAAGCACGGCCACCGGTTTCAAGTCGAGTTCATGGAATTTGTCACGAGACTCGGCTCCTTTTGCGGCCGACTTGGCCGCATTAATGGCCTTGGGTTTGACTAGCCATGCCCCCAACATTACCGCCGGTACGCGATTTGCTGACCCTGAAGAATCCACCGTGTATGAGTTTGGTTTAAAAGCGGTTTTTGAACGGGGTTCTTTAAACTTAGCGTTATTTGATCAAAACATTAAAAACTTTCAATCGTCTATCTTTAACGGTACGGGCTTCGAGCTTCGAAATGCAGGTCAACAGTCTACTCAGGGCCTTGAGTTCGACCTAACTTATTATCCGATAGACACGCTTCAATTGGGCTTGGCGGGCATGTTGTTAGACCCGGTCTATGACGAATTTGTAGGTGGTGGTCCTGGGGGGGGAGATTTGTCAGGCAGCACGCCTGCGGGGATTCCTGAAACTAGCTTATCCTTATCGGCTACTTATGATTTCAGCATAGGTAATAACGACGCTTATCTGCGTGGTGATTATCAATATGAAAGTGAAGTAAGGTTAGTTGATAATCTACCCGCCTCCCTCGACCACATCTTTAAGCGCAAAGTCGGTTCACTTAACCTAAGTGCCGGTATTAGCACAGACAGTGGCATTGACTTCACCCTCTGGGCACGCAATGTAACTAACGACGAATATTTGATATCTGCTTTTCCCACTCCGGCGCAGGCAGGTAGTTTTAATGGTTATCCAAATGAGCCGCGCACTTTTGGCTTATCGGTGCGAAAAGCTTTGTAGTTTTTGAAAGTTTTAGAGCGCATAGCCTAGTGTAGGTGTTTAATTAAAGCCGGTGCAGAGTGTTACTCTACACCGGCTTTTTTTGACTGCGGCTTAGGTTTCGTCGACCATTTCCCAGTAGCATATTACTCGGTTGCGACCCTCATTTTTTGCTTGATAGAGTGCTTGGTCGGCTTCTTTAATCAGTTCTTCCAGCGGCCGTTTGTGTTGGGTTGAGGTCAAGCCAAAGCTGGCGCTGGTGAAAAAGCTTTGCTCGCCTACGTGAAATAGCTTTTTGTTCAGCAATTCACATAAGCGTACGGTTACTTGGTCAGAAGTGATTTTGTCAGTGTCGGGGAAAAGGATGCAGAACTCCTCTCCGCCCCAGCGGGATATAACATCCACATTTCGTAAATTAGCACTCAATAATTTCGCGGCTTCGCGCAGAACTTCATCTCCAACACTGTGACCATAACTGTCGTTAATTTTTTTAAAATGGTCCAGATCTAGCAGTGCAATGACTAAACAATTTCCGCTCCTGTCTAGTCGGTTCAGTTCTCTTTGGGCCGCGTCTTCTAATATTCTGCGATTGCCAACATTGGTGAGGGGGTCTATATGCGCTAATTTTTCGAGTTGTCGATTTTTTTCTTCGAGTTCGGCAGTGCGTATAAGCACCTTAGATTCAAGGCCTGTGTTCATCTCCACGAGATCACGGGTTAGTTTTTCAGAGTGTTGAACGGCGGCGTAGTAGCGCATAGACATAAAAATGGTTTGAGTGGCCATAAAAAATAACCAGGCCAGAGAAGTGAAAGACACCAAGCGATCAGTTAACTCAATTTGAAACAAGGTGATGTCTATTGCAAAGGCACCACATAATAGAGCGCTGCCAAATACCGTAACTTTAAGTTCTGTATCGCCAGACTTGAGGCCTACAGAAAGCATAACAAAAACTAAGGTGGCGTTAATGGCATTCACTGGGCGGTAATAGTCGCCGAAAACTTGAATCACGATCAGGGGGGCAAACGCGAGTGCCGCAAACCCGATCAGTGACATCGATACGGGGGCGGCGAGCAACCATCTCGGCACCAGATGTGGGTAGCGAATTCGAAAGTACACAGGTGCGAACATTGCGCCGATCATAAATACTATCCAGCCAGCAACAGAGTCGAAATGAACGGTGAGTGATGGCCATAAATCGTAAATCGCATTGGAGGTAATCGTTGTGCGGATTGCTAGGCAAGCTGCCAAGATGGCAAGTAATAGTGGGCTAATGTCTTTCCGTCGGGCTAACCACAGCGAAATATTGATGAGTGCAAAAATTAGCAGTGCGGTACTCAAAGCTACCGCAACAATTTTTCTAGCTTGTATCTCTCTTTGTAAATTTTCTGCCTTACCAATGAGCGGTGGGGCAGGTATGCCTCCATAGCGCCCAGATGTGCTACTCACCTCCACTATCAGTGAAAAGGACGTTCCAAAATCCGGTAGTAGTATTACGTCATTACGCATGGTTGCCAAGAGAGTGTTGTTGCCGCTCACTTGCCCGCTATCATGCAATACGACCTGTTTTCCCTCGAGGTTGATGACAGATACGCGCCTAGCGGAGTTGATTCTTGGCATTATGAGGGCGAGCTGGTCTTGCAGGGTTGCCGGCAGAGTTAGGTTTAGGCGATAACGTGCGTGTCCAAAGGCTGAAAGCCTGGGTTGTGTTGTGGCATCGCTCCATCTGCCGGGCACGAGCATTACACCATCGTATTGCGAGTCAGAGTCGTGGTCGGAATAATTCAGTTGCCACTCCCCCCCTAGAGGGAGTGATTCGCCACTCCAACAGCTTAAATCGGCCTGACCCTGTGTAATTGCGGGCACGGTACAATGGTCAATTTGACCGTGACTACAAGCGCTCACCCACAACAGGAGCAAAAGCAGTGCAACCTTAGGTTGCCGGTAGCCGCGGGCGTTAGCGAGCATGTGGTAAAATTTTCAAAGAATTATAATCCAGTCGTGTAAAAAGTATACAGTTTCAGAATAGCGCAATTGACGTGAACTGTCAGATTTGGATGACAATCTAATGCTCAATCCGTAGACTCTCAAGCTTCTGATCGTTCAATTCTTTGCCGTTAGAAGCGGCCACCTGAGGTAACTATGGATCTTGTAGTTTTTGATCTAGATGGAACACTGCTTAACAAGCAGCAGCAAATTACACAATTTACCCGTGACACTTTGGTGATGCTTAAAGAGCAGGGTATTGGCTACACCGTGGCCACGGGGCGAACTAGACATGCTGCGAAAAATTGTATAGAAGGTGTGGACTTCTATCTGCCCCATGTTTATAAAAATGGTGTGTTGGTTTGGCAGCCTGAGCACGAGGAGTACAGCCACCAAAATCTGCTAAGTCCTGAAGAGATCCACGACATACTGCAATCGTTCGCTGAGCACGGCGTAACCCCTTTTGTATTTACCTTGGAGGAGGGTGGGCGCCACACGGTGTTTCATCCCACAGTGCAAACCGACGCATGCCGTGCTTTATTGACCGAGCTGACGGAGAACCGTGGATTAACGGCTTTGCCTCTCAGCGCCTTACCGGCTGATATTGGTATCACGAACATCAGTGCTCTGGGTGCGAAGGAGCCCGCGGAGGCCATTCATCAAGCGCTTGACGATCACGATCATCTTATGGCGTATATTGGCGGGTCTATGTATAACAACAGTTATTCGTGGATTGATATACACCACAGTGAGGCAAGTAAAGGCGGTGCTTTGGAAATGATAAAATCGCCGCTTGGGGTTGAGCGAATCATTTGTTTTGGTGACAGCGACAATGATTTGAGTATGTTTGAGATGGCCGATGAAGCTTATGCTCCCGCTAATGCACTGCCGGAAGTAAAGGCCTTGGCGACTAGCGTGATTGAGCACCACAATGATGATGGTATTGCGCGCTTTTTGCGCGAGCGATTTTCTTTGAGTTAATGCTCTCTTTGAAGAGCGCTAAATTTAAAGAGCACTAAATTTTTCTTAAAGGTGAACTATGAAGTTTTTACACACAATGATTCGGGTTCTGGATTTGGACAAGTCCATTGATTTTTATACCCGTAAATTAGGCCTTAGCGTCACCCATCGGTACGATGTTGAAGCGGGTCGTTTCACATTGGTGTTTTTGGGCACTGACAGTGAGGGGCCACAAATAGAGCTAACGCATAATTGGGATGGTGCTGAAGCCTATTCAGTGGGCCGTAATTTTGGGCACTTGGCCTATGAGGTGGACGACATCTATGAGCTTTGTGAGCATTTACAGCAAGAGGGCGTGACAATTTTGCGTCCCCCGAGAGATGGACACATGGCTTTTGTGCGCTGCCCCGATAATGTTTCTATTGAACTTCTGCAAAAGGGGGCAGCATTGTTGCCGCAAGAGCCTTGGCTGTCTATGGCTAATACCGGCGAGTGGTAAGCCAAAGCTAAAAACGAGCTTTATTTTTTACTGCGGCGCGGCGGTTTGTGTTGCTGCATAAATTCTTCGAATATAGCGAGCTGTTCGTGGCTTAGCAAATCACCCAGTTCTGTTTGATGCTGCTCTCGTAAATTATTTTCTGATTGCTTATGCGCCGCGCGCCGTTGCTGATGATGTTTGGACATCAGGGTGGCGAGTGCTTGGCGTTTTTCATCATCTAATTGTAGTTGTTCAAATAGAGAGCTGAAGTCAGGTTTGGGTGGTTTGTCACCTTTATGGCGATGGTCGTCGGCTAGGCTCGAAGCGCTGGCGACTAAAACAATAATCAGCAGCGTTAAAGTTCTGAATGATGCGTTTAATATCTTCATTTTGGCTCTCGTCAGTGAGTTTATGGGTGTATGCCGAGTGCTTCAGTTGGGCATAGACCTAATGTACTGCCCAATTGGGCAAGAAATGAGGACAAACGGTGGATGTTTCCGAGCGTTTTTCAGGCTGGGGGTTCAAATTTGTAGCCCGCGCCATAAACGGAATATATGATTTCTTCGTCGGGAAGCTGAGTTAGAATTTTTTTTCTGAGCTTCTTCACGTGACTGTCGATGGTTCTATCACTCACCACGCGATAGTCGCTGTAGACAGAAGACATAATTTGCTCGCGAGAGAAAATACGTCCTGGCTCTTTGTAGAGCATTGAAAACAACTTGAATTCTACAAGGGTTAATTCAGTGTCGGCGCCCTTAATGCGCACTTTTAGCGTCTTGTCATCAAGGTCTATCAGGTGCGGTGTCAGTGGATTGCTTGCTTGAGTGCGTCTGAGTACAGCTTTCACTCTTGCTACCACTTCGCGGGGGCTGTAGGGCTTGCAAATATAATCGTCGGCACCGAGCTCTAGGCCCAGCAGGCGATCTATCTCCTCAATACGTGCGGTAAGCATCATTATGGGCACCGCGGAAAATTGCCGAACTTCTTTGCAAATGTCTACTCCGTCTTTATTCGGTAACATTAGGTCGAGTAATATCAGTGAGGGCTTGTGCGTTTGAATGTAATTTACGGCGAGTGCACCGTCATTAATAATCTCGACAGTGAATGACGAGGCCACTAGATAGTCGCGCAGCAGTTCGGCTAGTTCGGGTTCGTCTTCTACGATGAGAATGTGGGCTGTTGCTGTCTGGGACTTCAAATTTGCCTTGCTCCGACTTTATGGATTGCTTGGAAAACGGCTTAAGGTCAGTGTAATACACAGGCCGCCGAGAGGCGATGAACTGGCATGTATGTGCCCGCCGTGGGCCTTAACAATGTTTTCACAGAGAGACAATCCTAAACCTGCGCCGCCGCTACTGCGGTTCCGAGATTTCTCGACGCGAAATAAGCGCTCAAATAATTTTGCCTGATCTTCTGGAGATACCCCAGGCGCGCTGTCATTGAACATAATTTCTATGTGTTCCTCGCGAGCTGCGGCGCTAATTGTCAGGCGGCCGTTTGGGTGGGTGTAGCGCAAACTGTTGGTGAGTAGGTTGGCAAAGAGTTGTTGTAAGCGATCGGTGTCGGCTTGCAGGCTTGGCCTTGTCAGCGCGTTCAAATCTAAAGTCAGGTCGATGTTGTGTTCTTCAAATGCGGGTCGAAAATCTTCTACGCAGGCTTTAAGTAGTGGCGCTAGCTCAATGGATTGTTTGCGGTAACTTAATGCGCCCATGTCGGTCAGCGACAGTTGATATAGGTCGTCCACCAATTTACTGAGATGATTGGTTTGGTTGTTTAGAGAGCTCATCACTTCAGCGCTTGAGGGGCGGATACCGTCAATCACCGCTTCTATTTGCGCCTTGATTACTGCTAGGGGGGTTCTCAGCTCGTGAGAAATATCGGCAATCCAGCGTTGGCGACTGCTTTCATTGGCCTCAAGTGTGGCCGCCAGTTGGTTAAAGTCTGTGCCTAGCTGGCCGAGTTCATCCCGGCTGTTAATGGGCGTACGGGTTTGATATTGCCCCTTAGTGAGAGCGTGTGTGGCGGTGAGCAGAGCTCGAATGGGGCGTACTAAGTGCCCAGCGAGTGGAATGGAGACTAAAAAGGCCAGTATCAGCATGCCAGCACTGATGGCTATCAACATTTGGTTTTGCTCGCGGGCAAAACCAAGGTCTTGGCGAGCCTGTAAGGCCTTTGCTTGAGTGATAGCCAGCCGACCTACTCGTTTGCCATCCAGCGTAATGTCCATAAGCCCCAATTTTTGAGGCCGCAGGTGGGGCAAAGGGTCTAGTGATACCTCTGGGTTACCAATTACTCGTTTATCGCTCTCGTCAAATAAAACAATTCGGCCTGGTAAACCATCATCCTTCGGCTTGCCACGCTGCTCGGGTGGCCCTTCATGCCTAGGGCGAGGCTCCCGAGGAGGAGCGCTATATCCGAGATTAGAATCGGCATTTTCTGGGTGTCTGGGCGGACTGCCAGGTCGATTTCTTGGGGGCGGGGGTCTTGGTGGGGGAGGTCCAATTTCAGCGGAAAAGTCGAGTGTCTGTCTGTGGAGCTGATGCCAGAGTCTTGTATTTTCTTGCATGAATAACCAATTGCCGTGTTCTGCAAAAGCCTGACTTAGGGCGTCTCGCAGTGGCTCGAGTTTACTGAGCTCTTGGGCATTCACGTAGTCCACAAAGCCACGGCTAAAGTTCCAGTTGATAAACGCCGACATGCCGCCAACTGTCACGGCGGTGCTTAGGAGGAAGGCCAGTGCTAATTTGAGGTGGATACTTTTCATTTCCATATTATGACGCTTACGCTGAGGGAAGCGATGGTTTTATGCCTCTTCCTTATTGTTTACCCATTTAATTGTATTCGTCGTAATAGGCTTGGGTCCTTTGGGAGCATAGTGCTAAGCTTAGTTGTTTAAGCAACTATTCAAATCACTATTTAAATGCAATTAATGGAGTACGGTCATGGGTACGCGTCACGAGAGCATCTTGGACACTATTGGGAATACCCCAGTTATTCGTATCAATAAACTCGCCCCGGAAGGCGTGAATATTTTTGTGAAAGTTGAGTCTTTCAACCCTATGGGCTCAGTGAAAGATCGTTTGGCTCTAGGGGTGATTGAAGACGCAGAGCGTCGTGGCGAACTGCAGCCCGGGCAAACTATTGTGGAAGCCACAAGTGGCAATACAGGCATTGGCTTGGCGATGGTTTGCGCACAGAGGGGCTATCCTCTGGTTATTACCATGGCTGAGAGTTTTAGTGTAGAGCGGCGTAAGCTTATGCGCTTTCTAGGTGCTAAAGTGGTGCTCACCCCAGCGGCTGAAAAGGGCACAGGCATGGTCAACAAGGCGGTTGAGTTGGCCGAGGCGAATGGTTGGTGGCAGTCGAAGCAATTTGAAAACCCCGCGAATGCAGAAATGCATGAGCGTACCACTGCCGTTGAAATTCTGGACGACTTTAGTGATATCTCACTGGACTATTGGGTGAGCGGCTTTGGCACCGGCGGTACTTTTAATGGAGTGTCCCGGGTATTGAAGGCCAAGAGCCCCAATACCAAAATTGTGATTTGCGAACCCGATAACGCCCAGCTGCTGGGCAGTGGCATTCCACAGCCGCGCAATGCGGATGGTTCGAACAATGGCAGCCATCCCAGCTTCACTCCTCACCCCATGCAAGGGTGGACGCCGGACTTTATACCTGCCTTGACTCGAGAGGCGATTGCGGAAGGGCGAGCTGATAGTTACTTGGCCATTGCCGCACCTGAAGCCATTCAATGCTCAAAAGATCTCGCGCAAAAGGAAGGTATTTTTGTTGGTATTTCCGCGGGTGCTTCTCTCGCGGGCGCTCTGCGCGTGGCGGCTAGCGCAGCTCCAGGTTCAAATATTCTCTGCATGTTGCCAGACACTGGCGAGCGTTATCTCAGTACGCCTTTGTTTGACGGCGTAGAAGCAGAAATGAATGAGGAAGAGCGCGCTATCGCGGGGGGCTAGATCTTGGCTTCCTTAGTCATCTTGCCGATAAAATAATCGAAGGCAGCCAAGCTGTAGAGCCGCTGCCCAATTCCATTTGGCGGAACGGGGAAAAGGTATTGCCTGCAAAGTGTCTATGGGTAGAAATTGTAGTGTCAGATTCAGGAGACTCTTATATACTTTAGTATGGATTTTCGACTCGAGTATGTAGGGAGTATAAGTTATGAGCGGAAAGGATAGCCTTTCAAGGGAGCGGCTAATTTCAAAAGTAGAAATTGGCACGGCAATTCATGTTAATAGTGAATCGGGGTCCTTTAAATACCGAGCGAATTTGGTCGGTTACAATCATGGAATGTTGTTGACCAGTTTACCAAGTGAGAAACAGTTAGATATAAAAGACGTAAACTATCCAATGTTATTTTCCAAGGGCACGGCTACGGTGATGCGTCTAATCATTGATGGCGTCATCTACGCATTTAAGTCAGAGATTCAGGACATTCATCAGCGTGCCAGCAAAATTCTAGTCAGTCATTTACCTGAAACGATACAAATGCGTCGCTTGCGTGAAGGGGTGCGCTACCCTTGCGTGTTGCAAGCCAACTTTTTGCTAGGAGAGACCAAATATCGTGGTGTTTTGACCAATATCAGTGAGGGTGGTTGTCTGTTAAGCATGAAGTCTGGAAGTTATACTGACGCAATTAAAACACAGATGAAAAATGACAAGTCAACGAGCTTGGATGTTCGTTTCCCTTTTGAAGAAAAAGATTGCACCTTCGATGTGAAGGTTAAATCTATTGGCGGTACAAGCAGTAGCAATTTGTTAATAGGTGTTTCTTTTATTTCGGAAGACCAAGAGCTTGATGTGATTAGAAAATATCTCGATTTTATGCAGTTAGAGGAATTGTCAGAATACCTATTGTTGAGTTAAACGATCTCCCCCTTGGCCGGCATGTACACATATCAGGCCGGCAAGATTTTAGTTAAAATCACTTAATTATCGAACATCTGAGGATAGAATAATTTCACTTTCAAATGATCTTAAAGAATACTTGTCAAAAAATTTCTCGGGATTGTCGTGTTCTGGAGAGAGCTATTCTGAAGTCGAGTTCGATAGCTGTACCTTCACTGAGTGTGATTTTAGTGATACAGATTTTAGTCACTGTAAGTTTATAGATTGCAGATTTCTGCGCAGCAACATGAGCAACGCAAAGTTGAATTGGAGCAAGTTCAATGGTGTAAGCTTTGAAGCTTGTAAGCTTATTGGCCTTGATTGGACGAGGGCCAGTTGGCCGGGAATGATGTTCAGTGCCCCTATGGAGTTTAAGCGCTGTATTTTGAATGACTCCAATTTTTTTGGCTTAACCTTAAATGAACTTATTGTCGAAGATTGTAAGTCGCACGGTGTGGATTTTAGGGCGGCAATACTAACTCAAGCGAACTTGACGTATAGCGATTTCTCTCGCGCCTTATTTGGTAAAACAAACTTGCAAGGTGCTGATTTCACGGAAGCGATGAACTACGACATAAATATTTTTGATAATGATATTAAAGGTGCAAAATTCACTCGGTTCGAAGCGTCTAGGTTGCTCGAGTGCTTGGAAATTGAATTGTTAGATTAGAGTGATTTAATCCTATATCTCAATAATAAGGAACTTTCTGTGCCTGGTTTGTATCCCGATATAATTAAGAATTTGCCACTTTACGATGGTCGCTTCGACGCCTACAAACTTGAAGCCAAGGGTAGTGATGTGTTGTTTGCATCCTATCCCGCAGGCACTTCAATTCCTTCCCATACCCATAACACAGACAATCACGGAGTCATTACGCGAGGGGAACTTTTACTGACCCTTAATGGCAAGGTTCAGCGAGTGAAGGTTGGAGAGTGGTATCACGTTCCTGCAAATGTAGAACACTCCGCAGTATTTGAAGTTGAGACAGATGAGATCGAGTTTTGGTTTCGGTCGAGCACCCCGCCGCGGGTAAGCGTCCCGCCTACAATTCCAAAGCCGCAGGTCGCAATCGAAGCTTTAAGCGCAGGCGATCGAGACGAGTTGTCGGCTCGTTTAATTATGGCTGAGAAACGAAAACAAACACCTGACCTCAGTAAGCGGGTCATTTATAAGTGGCTGGCAATTTTTTCAATAAGCGTTATATTGCTAATCTTAGTTTTCTGAGACTGACATTTAAATGACGTATTTACAATTGGCTTATGCTCACTTGGCAACGGTGTTCCCTGCATTTCTCATCGCGACTTATCTATTGGTGAACCGTAAAGGCACGCCCGTTCACAGGTTGTTGGGCAAAATCTACATGATATTGATGCTGGTGACAGCCACTTTTACGTTGTTTATGTCCGCCGAGGTAGGCCCAACTTTATTGGGCCATTTTGGCTTTATTCATTTGTTCAGCGCCTTGGTATTTTTCTCCGTACCGTCGGCTTATTTTGCGGCCAAAAGAGGTGATACTAAAACCCACAAGGGCCGAATGGTGGGGCTGTATATTGGCGGTTTACTCATTGCCGGAAGTTTTGCGTTTATGCCTGGGCGATTGATTCACACTTTACTATTTGCTTAGCGCCAAGGTTTTTGTGCAAGGAAAATAGTATGTCGGCTTCCTTTGCCTGGGCGCGCTCGCACGGTTCGCTGAGTTACCTTGTAACCTGCCTTCTTCAAACGAATGGTAAACAGGCTGTCTGGTCCAGCCGACCAAATGGCCAACATGCCTTCTGGGTGCAGCGTTTTGAACATGGCGTTTAGGCCATCCAGAGAATATAGCCAGTTGTTATCCGCTTGCGTGAGCCCTTCGGGTCCATTGTCCACGTCCAGCAATATAGCGTGGAGTTTTTCTCCACCATTTTTAAAGCATTCACCTACGTCGCCCTGGTGCACGTGAGTACGTTTGTCTTGTAGCGGTTTACCCGCACAGTCGCCCAGCGGGCCACGATTCCATGCAACCACTTCTGGTATTAATTCGGCGACGGTTACCTTGGATGATGCCGACACGGCTTTGAGTGCGGCGGCTAAGGTGAAGCCCATACCCAGGCCGCCCACCAGCACGTGGGCGTTCTCCTCACTCGCTAATTTTGCGCAGCCCAATTCAGCTAAGGCTTCTTCTGAGCCATGCACTCGGCTATTCATTAGTTCGCCACGCACACCGGACAGGCGGATGGAAAATTCTTCGGCGCGCTGCGATAGTGTAAGCTCGCCACCGTTGTTGGGAATTTGCGCTACGCCTAATACAGTCCAGGGGTTCATACAGTCTCGATTATTGGTGGTTGAATTTTCAGCGCGCACCTTACCACAGCTCAGGCCTTATTATTGGTATAGCCCGCGGGCAATCTTGCCTATGGCTTCTACGGCCGAGGTGATTTGGCCTAAAGGCTGGCCATAATTGAGGCGGATACAATTGCTGTACTCTTCCGACGCTGAAAATATAGGCCCTGGCGCAAGATTGATGCCTTTGGCCAAGCACTCATGATAGAGCGTGAGTGAATCGATATTGTCCGGTAATTCTAACCATAAAAAATATCCGCCTCGAGGGCGAGTGACTTTTGTGCCTGCGGGAAAGTGCGTCGCTATGGCGCTGGTCATTAGGGCTTGTTGGTCCTCCAATAAATGCCGCAATTTTCGCAGGTGGCGGTCGTAGCCTCCACGGCCAATATAGTCGGCAATGGCCAGCTGTGCTGGAACGCTGGCGGAGAGGGTGGTCATTAATTTAGCCCGGCGAATTTGCTCTTGGTAGCGCCCGGCAATGACCCAGCCTATGCGGTAGCCCGGAGCGAGCGATTTAGAAAAGGAACCACAGTGAATAACCAGCCCCTGTTCATCAAAGGCTTTAGCGGGTTTTGGGTAAGTGCTGCCAAAATAGAGTTCGCCATAGACGTCGTCTTCTATCAACGGAACCTCGTATTGGCCCAGCAATGTCACCAGGGCCTGTTTTTTGGTCTCCGGCATGGTGGCGCCCATGGGGTTTTGGAAGTTGCTCATGCACCAGCACGCGCTAATAGTGTTATTTTTGAGAGCCTCA
>Ga0209081_1000874_pt1 | contig 18176 bp, 14 predicted proteins | sample GOMGulsemesocosm_4_FD_184636 | JGI IMG/M metagenome (GOLD analysis project Ga0209081, IMG submission 184636) | Methane-oxidizing microbial communities from mesocosms in the Gulf of Mexico - GOM15B Gulf of Mexico (SPAdes) (version 2) | ecosystem: Environmental > Aquatic > Marine > Cold seeps... | reverse complement strand
GGCCTATGAGCACGCTAACCAATAAACGCATACTCCTCGGAGTGACCGGCGGCATCGCCGCCTACAAAAGCGCTGAACTCATCCGCCGCCTGCAAGATCAAGGCGCCGAGGTGCGCGTGGTCATGACACCTGGCGCGCAGGAATTCATTACCCCTCTGACATTACAAGCTCTGTCTGGCAACCCGGTGCACACCGCGCTGCTCGACCCTGAAGCTGAAGCTGGTATGGGCCATATCGAGTTGGCTCGCTGGGCCGACCTGTTGCTGGTAGCCCCCGCCACTGCTGACTTTATTGCACGGTTTTGTCAGGGCCAGGGCAACGACCTACTCACCACCGTATGCCTCGCCACACCGGCACCGATCTGTATTGCAGCGGCGATGAACCAAGGCATGTGGGCCGCCGACGCCACCCAAGCCAACCTAAAAACCCTAGCCGAGCGCAACATCACACTCTTTGGCCCAGCCTCGGGTGTGCAGGCCTGTGGCGACGTAGGTCTCGGCCGCATGCTGGAAGTCGATGAAATAGTCACTGCAACGGCGCAACAATTTACACCCGGCAGTTTGACCGGGCGGCGCGTCGTGATTACCGCCGGCCCGACCCGCGAGGCCATAGACCCAGTGCGCTACATCAGCAATCACAGCTCGGGGAAAATGGGCTACGCGCTCGCTGAAGCCGCGCGGGATGCTGGCGCGCAGGTCACGTTAATTACCGGCCCAACACAGCTGGCGCCGCCAGAGCGCTGTCACTTGGTTCGTGTCGAAAGCGCTCAGCAGATGTATGACGCCAGCGTCGCAACACTGGGGCAGTGTGAGCTATTTATCGCAGCGGCTGCCGTCGCCGATTACCGCCCCGCCACGGTGGCCGAGCAAAAACTCAAAAAAACCGCCGACAACGACACCATGAACATTGCCCTAGTGAAGAACCCCGACATAGTACAAACCATTGCCCAGAGCCCCCAGCGCCCGGTGACCGTCGGCTTTGCCGCCGAAACGCAAGATGTCATCCATTACGCCAAAGGGAAACTACAGCGCAAAAAACTAGACTTGGTGATCGCCAACGATGTATCCCAAGCGGGTATTGGCTTTAACAGTGATGAAAACGCGGTCACTCTGGTTTGGAGCGATCGCGAGGAATGCCTGCCACAAAGCAGTAAAACGCACCTGGCTCGACAGCTCATTGAGCGCATTAGCCAGACCATGACACCATAAACTGCCGACACCACAGCAAAGGATTTCTCAGTGATTGAGAAGAAAAAGACAGCTAAAACTAAATCTGGCCCCCGTAAACCCTTGCCAATTTTGACCATTAGTGTGCTTGCGGCTATCGCCATTATCCTCTCGGTCAGCGGCTACCTCTCTTATGGCACTTGGGTCATTGATAAACAAACGGACCAACTGCAACAGCTCTCTCAATTGCAAGCACAGCAACAGGCCGCAAGCATTGAGGTCTTTTTCCAAGAACAGCAGCAGCACCTTAACTTATTTGCCGCTCGCAGCTCCATGACCACCATCGCCAACAGTGCCGATAGCAACGCGGTACGCACAGCGGTTAGCAGCCTTAAACGCGCGTTCAAAGAAGCCAGCAGCGTCCGCGTATTCTCCTTGGACCGCGAGGAGCGTCTCAGCGGCAACCAACAGACAGACTTGAGCTTTACTGAGCTGGACATGATTAACCGCGCTGAGCGGGGCTTAGTGGTGGCTCCTGAGGCCATCAGAAGTGGCAAGCTGTGGCAGCTGTTGATCATCGCGCCTATTCAGGCACGCCCAATCGAGAACACCCCCGCCAGTGCCATTCAAGGCACGCTGTTAATTACCCTGCCAGCCGAACTGCTGTTTAAGAAGGTCGCCAGCAGCAGCCCAGAACTTGGTCAGACGCGTTTGCTTCGCCGCACACTCACCAAGCCAGCGCTGATTCAAGCCATCAGCCAAGGCGGCGCTGGAGCCGAGCAGCAGGCGGACGTCGGCAGCAGCGAATGGCTGGTGCAATTCAGTCCATCCCCTGTGTTGGCTCAACAAGCTCAGCAAAGCCTGCTGCCGGTATTGCTCCCGCACCTGATCATCGGCTTACTGTTGCTTGTCAGCGGCTACTGGGCAAGCGGCAAGTTTGACCCGGTGCGCCAGCCACCCAAGTCCAGCCCTCAAATGGGCGACCACGGCAGCGACGAAGGTGATCGCGCGCCCTATGACGAGCAAGATATCCTCGAATTGCAACTATCCGATGAAGACGCAGACCTACTGGCGCTGGAAGAAAGTGATGATATTTTGGTTGAGAGTGACAGTGTGGCCCCCAGCCAGCTCAACCTACCTGAGCAGGTATTCCGGGCCTATGATATACGCGGCTTGGCGGGCGAGGAGCTAAGCCCCGAACTGGTCTTACAAATAGGCCAAGCAATCGGCAGCGAAGCACTCACGGCGGGCGAGAGCAGTGTCTTTGTCGCTCGCGACGGTCGAACACACAGCCCCGAAATAAGTGAGCAATTGATTGCCGGCATCTTGAGCAGCGGCTGTAATGCTATCAATATAGGCGCCGTACCGACGCCACTGCTCTACTTCGCCTGTGCTGAATTCCCTGATAGCAACAGCGGTGTCATGGTCACCGCCAGCCATAACCCCGCCGCTTACAATGGCTTTAAAATTGTCATCAATGGCAAGGCACTGGCTGGCGATGAAATACTGCAAATTAAATCACGCATCATTCGCGGCGACCTGCACACAGGCGCAGGGGAAGAAGTATCCCAGCAGGTGGTACCCGATTACATTGATCGTATTTTCTCCGATGTCGCACTCGCAGGTGATGTGAAATTGGTTATCGATGCCGGCAACGGTATTGCCGGCGATGTCGCCCCGCTGCTATTCGAAGAGCTTGGCTGCGAGGTCATCCCGCTCTACTGTGAGGTCGACGGCAACTTCCCTAACCACGCACCTGATCCAACAGATGCTGCCAACCTGCAGGACCTTATCCGCGAGGTACAAACTCAAGGAGCCGATCTAGGGGTCGCCTTTGACGGCGACGCTGACCGCCTCATGGTAGTCACAGCAGCAGGCAATATTATCTGGGCGGATCGCCTCTTGATGCTCTTCGCCAAGGACATAGTGTCGCGTAACCCGGGCGCCGATGTGATATTTGATGTGAAGTGCACCCGTGAGCTCAACGGCCTAGTAAGCAATTATGGCGGTCGTCCTATCATGTGGAAGACTGGACACTCGCACATGAAAGCCAAAATGCAAGAAACCGGCGCGCTGCTAGGGGGCGAACAATCTGGGCACATATTTATAAAGGATCGCTGGTATGGATTTGACGACGGCATGTACGCCGCCGCTCGCCTATTGGAGATCATGACCCTGCGCGACCAGGACCTCGAGTCACTGTTCGAAGGTTTCCCGACACTGCCCGCCACGCCGGAATTAAAAATCTCCGTACCCGACACAGAAAAATTCAACATTGTTGAACAGCTGGTGCAGCAGGGCGAATTCCAAAATGGCAAGGCCACAACCATTGATGGCCTGCGCGTTGACTTCGCCCGAGGCTGGGGCCTTGTCCGCGCCTCCAATACCAGTGCCGCCTTGACCTTACGTTTTGAAGCAGAAGAACAGGTCATCATCAAACAAATGCAGGAACTGTTTAAACGCGAACTATTAAAAGTTAACAGTTCTCTGCAAATCCCTTTTTAATTTTATCGTTACAATCAATAGGTTTCCCATGTCATTAGAACGCGACGCGGCTCTTAATGTAGCCAACGTACTCACCGAAGCACTGCCTTATATTCAGCGCTTTACCGGAAAGACCATCGTCGTTAAGTTTGGCGGCAACGCCATGATCGACGAAGATCTACAAAACAGCTTTGCCCGCGATATTATTTTGATGAAAGCCGTTGGCATCAACCCCGTTGTGGTTCACGGCGGCGGCCCACAAATTGGCAAGCTGTTGGAAAAGCTGAGCATTAAGTCAGAGTTCGTCGACGGTATGCGCGTTACCGACAGTGCCACCATGGATGTCGTCGAGATGGTATTGGGCGCCACGGTCAACAAACAAATTGTCAATCTCATCAATAATAATGGTGGCCAGGCTATCGGCATCACCGGTAAAGACGGTCACTTTATTCGCGCTAAAAAACTTTCGGTTACCCGCCATCTACCGGAAATGTCCGCGCCGGAGATTATCGACATTGGCCACGTCGGTGAGGTCGAATCAATTAACACCTCGGTTATCGACATGCTCACCAACAGCGACTTTATTCCTGTCATCGCCCCCATCGGCGTCGGTAGCAAGGGTGAGTCATACAATATTAATGCCGATCTTGTCGCGGGTAAAATTGCCGAGGTACTGCAGGCAGAAAAACTCATGTTGCTCACCAACATCGAGGGACTGCAAGACAAACAAGGTAAGGTGTTGACCGGTTTATGCACCCAGCAGGTCGATGACTTAATTGAAGACGGCACTATTTATGGCGGTATGCTGCCGAAAATCGGTTGCGCATTAGACGCCGTCAAAAGTGGCGTACACAGTGCGCACATTATTGATGGCCGCGTCAGCCATGCCGTATTGCTGGAAATATTTACCGATGAAGGTGTGGGCACCCTGATCACCAATAATAATTAATTGCCCTATCTTCCCTGATTAGTCGTATCTGTTATTGAAGCCCTCAACAGATGCGGCTACGATGGGGACTGCTAACGTTCAGAGCCTTATGCTTCTTGATCTCCTGCACGACGAATCACTAGTGCTTTAAATCGCAACTATAAAAACAACTTCGATCAGACAGAATTATGAGCAAGCAAACGAATAAGGTTTCACGCCGCCAGCAAATTCTTGAAGCGCTCGCGCACATGCTAGAAGTCGCTCCTGGGGCGCGTATTACTACGGCCGCTCTAGCCAAAGAAGTCGGCGTTTCCGAAGCGGCTCTCTATCGTCATTTTCCTAGTAAATCGAAGATGTTCGAAGGCTTAATTGAATTTATTGAAGAAACATTATTCTCTCGCATAGCCTTGATCATGAACGACGAATCCGCCGCCATGGTGCGCTGCCAAAAGATTCTGTTTCTACTGCTGACGTTCACCGAACGCAACCCAGGTATCACCCGTATTTTAACCGGCGATGCACTGGCGGGTGAAACCGAACGCCTGCGCACTCGTGTCGCACAACTCTTTGATCGTTTAGAAACACAGATCAAGCAAATCATACGCGAAGCAGAGATTCGTGAAGGCATGCGTCCAACACTGTCCATAACCGCCGCCGCCAATATGCTCATGGCCACCGCTGAAGGCCGTATTGCCCAGTTTGTCCGCAGCGAGTTCAAACGCTTACCCACCGATAACTGGGAGGAGCAGTGGTCCACCTTGGTCAGTGGCTTTTTCCGTCCAGTACTGCAAACTGAAACCATCGACTAGATCTCCCCCCCAAAGCCCCCCTGCGATTGCGCGCTTCTCCGCAAGCGCGGTTTCTCGTCTACACTTGCCTAAACATGTCTTTGTGCGCGTCACCGTAAAGCACCGCGGTACCACTGAGTCATACATTCCAGCTATAGGCAGCGAAACTTACGGATATGCAAGCCAACATTCTTGTCGTCGAAGACAACCCGGATAACCGTAAGCTGGTCACTTGGATACTTGAGGATGAGGGGTACAGTGTCACCTGTGCACCCACCGCCGAAGAAGGCCTCGCGGCACTCGAACAGCGCGTATTTGACATAGTATTGATGGATATATCTCTACCGGGCATGGACGGAAAAGAAGCCACACGTCAGATTAGACAAAACCCAAAGTGGCAGGCCCTGCCCGTCATTGCCCTAACGGCCCACGCCATTAAGGGGGAGCACGAGTCTATCATGGCCTCCGGGGTAACGGATTTAATCACCAAACCTCTGGATGAAGAGCAGCTACTTAACCGTCTTGCCGAGCTGCTTACTAACTAAACCGACAAACCCTGCCAGCAGTACTGCTAGTCCACCAAACAGCGATTTCGACCATCGGCCTTGGCTTGATAGAGCAATTTATCCGCACGGGCAAACACCGACTCGGCACTGTCGCCTTCAGCAAACTGGCTAACGCCAATTGAGAGGGTGATGGTCAGTGGTTTTTCATTAAAGCGAAACGCAGTCTTGCTAATCGCCTCGCGTATCTTGTCCAGCAGTACCCAGGCATCGCCCTTATTCGTCTCGGGTAAGATAACCACAAACTCCTCACCGCCATAGCGCCCGACAAAATCAATGTCCCTGAGACGTTTATCGAGCCCTTTGGCCAGCACTTGCAGCACGCGATCGCCGGCCTGATGACCAAAGTTGTCGTTGATCTTCTTGAAGTGGTCAATGTCACAAACCGCGAGGGTAAGCGGGTGCTGATGGCGCTGCCAACGCCGATACTCATGGAACAGGCGCTGGGTATAGGCCTCACGGTTCGGTAGGCTGGTCAGTGCATCGGTCAGCGCCTTTTGTTTTTGTTTATTCAGCTCTTGCTGCGCTGCCGAGGCCTCCGTCTCCATTTGCTTAACACGCTCACTTAACGTCGCTAACTGAGCTTCCAAGACGTCATCGGTCACACTTAACTCACGCTTTTCACGGAGCGCTTGTTCGATACTGCCAAGGTGGCCGGCCACCAACTGCTTCAATGCCGACACGTCATCCACCTGGCTCACAGAATCCGAAAAACTGCCCAACTGTTTCGACAGGATTGCCTCAAACTCCCGCTCGACGACTAAACGCTGATGCAAGTCCGCGCTCGCCAACCCGAGAGCCGACAATATCTGCTGCAAGGATTCATCCACCGCCAGCAAGTATTGGCGGAAGTCTTCATCCGCCGCAAGGTAGGCTTGCAGCACAAGATCTCGAATATCCTCAAGAGTGGGTACCAGCTCATACCAGGTCAGCCCGTTGTCCAAGCGCTCACGCGCGTTGAGCGCCTTCTCGACAACACTGTCGGCAGGTTCAACCTGATCCAGAAGATCCGCCAATACCAGATGGACCTTATCCGAGACACGTGAAAATGCCGGCTCATGCACCGGCTTCTGCTCGCCCTCCCGCCGAGTCTCTTCACGCATCACCTCGGTATTGCTTTGAAACTGACCTTCAAGTGCTGCCGGCTGCCGGTGTGTGTCATCAGCAATCACCCCCTCAACAACTGCCTCGTGCGCCTCATCAGCACTCTGCTCGGGGGTGGCATCAGAAATGCTGGCTTTGCGCTCATCGCGCCTAAACAAGCGCCCTAGTAAACCGGCTTTAAGCGGCTCTGCTGCCACCTCATCAACCACAGGATGATTGCCCGACTCTACGTCAATATCTGTTGCCTCGACAACCTCTAGGCTTCCTGAATAATCGCCAGGCTCGCTAGCAGCACGGGCCCTTGAAGAGCTTTTAGCAGCCATAATTGGATCGAGTTCGTCTGTCGTCGCAAGGGGTATCGCCGCAATACCTGATAAACACTGCAGCTGCTCCACCAGCATTTGAGTATTCTTAGCGGGCTCTTGTAATGAAAGCTTCAGCTCCCGAGCAAGTGTCCGCTCTTCCCGTGAAATAGGTTGCAGGTTGCTCAGTAGCTGCAGCATTGCCTGCTGACTCTGCTTGTGTTGCGACTGACGTTGTTGGTCGTAACTCAGTATCGACTCTTCCAACGTTTCGAGTGTGCCCTCTAGGCGATCGAGCTGACCCTTGCGCAGGGTTGCGCGCACCGACTCAAGAATATCATCCAGTTCGTCGTCGAGGCCTTCGGCTGCCAAGCTAACACGCACCAGCGCGCGCTTGAGCAATTCCGTCTGCTCCGTTTGTCGCTCTTCCAAACGCTCCTGTTCATCCAGTGCGTTTAAATACTTTTCACGCCACGGGTTATCTTCTGCTTCTGCCATCGAGCACCTCTAATCATGTAGCCAGAGTATAGCCATAGAGATCGAGCTCAGACACAAGAGAAAGCATTAGAAAAACAGAGAGGGGGGAAACGGGAGGGGGTAAAACTGGGTAGCTAGATAACGGGCCTGAAGCGGCCCGTCGAAAGGGCTTACAACGCGGCGCGTTCTTTGGCGACGAGGAAATCCACCACCTTGAGCATTTCCGCTTGGCCACCGGCCATGCGAGCACTAATGGTGTACTTACCATTGACCACCATCTGTGGAGTGCCGGTGATTTTATAACCAAGCATGTTCGAGTATGCGCGTTGCACCTGACTGGTAATGCCGAATGAGCTGTAGGCTTTAGTAAACGTCTCCTTCTCCACGCCGTAACCGGCAAACAGCTCTGCCAGCTCATCGACATTGGCGAGCTTGCGACGCTCAATGTTCAAGGCGTTAAAAATAGGCATGTGCACCTGCTCACTCACACCCAGAGCTTGGGCTGTGTAGAAAGCACGGGCGTGAACGGCCATAGGGTTGCGCCAAGTTGAAGGCTTCGCTTTCAGATCAACGTCGCCCCATAACGCTGGCGATTGCAGCACGTAAACATCATCGGTCTGCTGCTTTTTCCACTGCTGCACCATCGGCTCGAAGGTGAAGCAGTGACCACAGCCATACCAAAAAACCTCGGCCACTTCGACCTTCGAGGCATCACGGGTACGTACCGGTGTATCCAGCACTTGGTAGTGACGACCCGCCTCAAATTGAGGCAGAACAGGAGCCGACTCTTCGGCACAGGCAACAAGGGACACCATCATGGCGACCACAGCAGCGAATATTCGCATTATGAAATTACTCCGTAGGAAAACTAAACAAACTAAAAGAAAACACGTGTACATAGACAGCGATCATTATTGAGGTTCCCTTCAATCACTGCAACTGATGTCATTATTATCGCCTGCAGCCCCCACCCTAGGAAACCGCAGATAATTAAGCACTGCTAGAAACGTAAGAAGGCGGCCGAGGCCGCCTTCTTACAGTGCATTGCTTTACTTAAACGCGCTATTAATTCAAACCGGCAATGTAGTTAGCAACAGCTTTGATCTCAGAGTCGGTCAAGCGCGCGGCCACTTGACGCATAATCTGGCTTTCGCCGTCGTTGGTGCGATCTCCCGCGCGGAAGCTGCGCAGCTGCTTTTCTATGTAATCGGCGTGCTGACCACTCAAGCGAGGATAACCTGCAGGCGCATTGCCCTGACCGCGTGGGGAGTGACAACCGGTGCAAGATGGCGCGCCCACTTCAGTACTGCCAGCACGGTAGATTTTTTCGCCGAGCTTCAGGCCATCCACTTTAATACCCGAACCCACCTGAACCGTCAGCTCTTTGGCTCCCGACAGCTGCATGGTTTGGCTGTCAAAGTAAGCGGCCATATCGGCGAGGTCTTGATCAGAAGAGCTCGTCAACAAGCCGGTCATCTCGACAACCTGACGCTTACCGCTCTTAATATCTTTCAATTGTTTAAGGGTGTACTTCTCACCCAGGCCGGCAAGCTTGGGGAAATTTGGTGCTAGGCTATTACCATCTGCGCCGTGACAGGCTGCACAAACCGCCACTTTATCCTTGCCAGCTTCCGCGCTACCTACAGCACTTGCACCTTGTGCGGCTACCAGGAAGCTTACAGCGATCAATGCTTGTTTGAAGATGTTGTTCATTGGCTAGTGTCCGTATGTTTGTCGGTTATGCAGCAATTGTTGTAATAACGATGCTTAAGCGCACTGATGAGAGAATACATTTGATTCGCCAACAGATACAATTACGCCCGCTTTAAGCGGCAAAAAACCGCATTATTATATACTAACCAACTGAAATCACACTATTTTTGCAGGGATACTCTGTGCTTCCGATCCAATTTAACAAAGCTGAATTCACCCAGAGCGCACCTTCAATCCGTGAATGCCCTGCTGACATCGGTGCCGAAGTCGCATTTGCTGGGCGTTCCAACGCCGGCAAGTCCAGCGCGATCAATACCCTCACAGAAAATCGCAAGCTGGCACGAACCAGTAAAACCCCTGGCCGAACACAGCTGATCAACATGTTTGCCCTGTCCGAGAACCAGCGCCTGGTCGACCTGCCCGGCTATGGATTTGCCAAGGTGCCGCTGAAAATGAAGCAGCAGTGGGAACGTCACCTCACTGAATACCTGCTCGAGCGCCAGTGCCTCAAAGGCCTGATACTGATGATGGATATCCGTCACCCCATGCAGGAGTTTGACACCATCATGCTCAACTCGGCGCTGCAGAATGAAATGCCGGTGCACATCCTACTGACCAAGGCCGACAAACTGAAAAAAGGCCCCGCTAACAGCACGGTACTGGCGGTTCGTAAGCACATGAAAGATTCAGGGGTCGATGACCTGGTCAGCGTGCAGATGTTTTCCTCGCTTAAAGCCACCGGCGTTAAAGAGCTTAAGCGCACCCTGACAGGCTGGCTCAATCAAATAGACGAGCCAGCGCTCAATGAAGAGTCAGGCGAGGCCCCAGAAGAGTAAATCGCGTCCCTCATGAGGGACGCGATCACGCCAGCCGACAACATATGGACTAAATTCAAGGCAAAAAAAAGCCCTAATCGTTGATTAGGGCTGAGGTCTAGATCGCTTAACGACCCAGTAGGGAGAGAGCCACCATGTAATGCTCATGGTAACTTTGAGCCAAACAATCGCGTTTGGTTCCCCAACTCCATAAAATTAATTTTCAACAACCTTCATGCGGCTATCTCTAGCCACCATTTTTAGCAGTATCTGGACGTATTAGTGCGCTTCATCCCAGTTATCGCCTAGCCCAACTTCGACCAGAAGAGGCACATCCAAGCTCATCGCACCTTCCATCTTCGCGCACAGCCCTTCCGAGACGGCCTCAATATCGGCTTCCGCCACCTCCAGCACCAGTTCATCGTGCACCTGCATGATCACCCGCGCATCTAGGTCGCTCTCGGCCAACCAGCGATCCACCTCAATCATCGCCAGCTTAATGATGTCCGCCGCGGTGCCCTGCATAGGCGCGTTGATGGCAGTACGCTCGGCAGCCGCGCGGCGCATACCGTTGCTGGACTTAATCTCCGGCAGGTATAAACGACGCCCTTTGAGGGTTTCGACATAACCGACATCGGCCGCCTCAATGCGGGTATTGTCCATGTAGGACTTAACCCCAGGGTAGCGCTCAAAATAGGTATCGATGTAATCCTGAGCTTCATAGCGCCCGACGTGCAGTTGCTTGGCCAAGCCAAAGGCCGACATGCCGTAGATCAAACCAAAGTTAATAGCCTTGGCACTGCGGCGCTGCTCGGTACTGACCTGATCAACCGTCACCCCAAAAACTTCCGCTGCCGTGGCTTTATGAACATCCAAGCCCTCAGTGAAGGCCTTGAGCAGTCCTTCATCGCCGGAAAGGTGCGCCATGATACGCAACTCAATTTGTGAGTAATCCGCCGCCATCACCTTATAACCCTCGGGCGCGACAAAGGCCTGACGGATACGGCGCCCCTCCTCACTGCGGATCGGGATGTTCTGCAGGTTTGGATCCGATGAGGACAAGCGACCCGTGGCCGTCACAGCCTGGTGATAGGAGGTGTGCACTCGACCGGTGGCCGGGTTAATCATCTTCGGCAGCTTATCCGTGTAGGTCGACTTTAATTTCGACAGGCCACGGTGCTCGATCAGCAGTTTGGGCAGCGGGTAATCCAGCGCCAGCTCCTGTAGGACTTCTTCGGCGGTAGAGGGCGCGCCCTTTGGCGTTTTCTTTATCACCGGCAACTGCAGCTTCTCAAACAAGATGGCACCGAGTTGCTTGGGCGAGCTGAGGTTGAACTCTTCTCCAGCAATATCGAAGGCTTCTTTTTCCAAGACCTCAAGCCGCGCGCCTATCTCGATGCTTTGCTCAGCCAGACGCTTAGCATCGACCAGCGCGCCGGTGCGCTCAATACCCGACAGTACACTCAGCAGCGGCAGCTCGATATTCTCGAACACAGGTTCTAGGCCATCGGCCTCGACCAGTTGCGGCCACAGGGCCTTGTGCAGACGCAGGGTAATATCCGCATCCTCACTGGCGTAGGGGCCCGCCTCCTCCAATTTAATCTGGTTAAAGGTCAGTTGCTTTGCGCCCTTACCGGCTATGTCTTCAAAGCTGATGGTTTTATGGTCGAGATACTTCTGCGCCAGGGTATCCATGTCGTGGCGGTTGGCAGCCGAGTTGAAAACATAGGATTCCAGCATGGTATCGAATGATATGCCGCGCAACGTGATGCCATGATTGGCCAACACGCTCTTGTCGTACTTGAGGTTCTGACCCACCTTCTTTTGACCTGCGTCTTCTAATAGCGGCTTTAATTGCTGCCATACGTAATCTTCACCGAGCTGATCGGGCACACCCATATAGTCATGCCCAAACGGCACGTAGGCGGCGCTGCCCACCTCAACCGCAAAGGAGACACCAACAATGCGTGCCTCCATATAATCCAAGCTGGTGGTTTCCGTATCGAAGGCGAACAGCTCGGCGGCCTTGAGCTTATCAACCCAGGCCAACAGTTCCGCTTCGCTGAGGATGGTTTGGTAATTGGTTTCCTGTACCGCGGCAGGTGTAGCCACGGCTGTCGCCTCGCTGCTCGCAGGTTTAGCCGCTGGCTGCGGCGCGCCCATCTGCTTAACCCAGGTCTTGAACTCCATGTCCTCAAAGAGAGCCTGCAGAGCCTCGGTGTCCGGCTCGCTCATCTGCAGCTCTTTCGGCCCGTGCTCTAGCTCAACATCGGTCTTGATCGTCGCCAGCTCATAAGATAAGTAAGCCAACTCGCGGTTATCGGCTAATTTCTCCGGCATCTTCTTGGCACCGCGAAATTCTAAACTACGTACCGACTCAAGATCAGCGTATATGGCATCAAGGCCACCCATGCCCTGCAGCAGAGCAACGGCAGTCTTGTTACCCACCCCTGGCACACCGGGGATGTTATCGACCTTATCGCCCATCAATGCCAAGTAATCGATGATCAGGCTGGCCGGAATGCCAAACTTGTCCACCACACCCGCTTCGTCCATCAGCGTGTCGGTCATGGTGTTCACCAGTGTCACGTGTGGCGTTACCAGCTGCGCCATGTCTTTATCGCCCGTGGAAACCACCACATCGACACCCTGCTCAGTCGCCTGACGCGCCAAGGTGCCAATCACATCGTCGGCTTCAACATTGTCGATGATCAGCATGGGCATGCCCATTGCCTCAACAATCTTGTGAATCGGCGCTATCTGGCTGCGCAGGTCATCCGGCATGGGCGGACGTTGAGCCTTGTACTCTGGGTAGATGTCATCGCGGAAGGTCTTGCCTTTGGCATCAAAGATCACACACACAACGCTGCCGGGGTAATCCTTATCCATGCGCCGCAGCATGTTAATGACGCCTTTGACGGCGCCGGTGGGCTGGCCTTTAGAGTTGGTGAGCGGTGGCAGGGCATGGAAGGCACGGTATAGATAAGAAGAACCATCCACGAGAACCAGAGGGGTTGTCGACATAAAGAAATCCTGAAATACAGTGTTACCGCTCGCACATCACCTGCGCGAACGAATAAATAAGGGGGCTATTGTCTTGCAGACACGGGCTCGACACAAATCAGTCATTTTTTGTACAAAAAAAACACCATAAAACGGTAACACCCACTAGAACGTAACATCGGAAACACAAAATACGTTACCTAGGGTTACCGAAGACTTAAAACCCTTCAAAAACGACTAGTTTTTACGCTTTTTCACAGTTAATTAAGTTTTGCAAACTTTTTACAGAAAAGACTGGTGTTACCGAAACCCATCCGTTACCATGCGTAACACAAAGTAACGAAACGAAAGCAAAGCGCCAAAGCACTTTGCGCAACCGCCAAACGGAGGCCTTACTCATGCAAAAGTTAACCTTAATTCTACTTACTACATTATTCGCTCAAGCCAGCCTTGCCAGTCAGGTGATGCCGAGTTACAGCAATTTAGCACTGATCGTCGCCGAGACTGGCGCCAGTGCAAGCTGGGCCGCCAAGGAAACACTGGTAGCCGAGAAGAATGCACGAAAGATGGAAGAGCACTTAAAGCAGGCCAACGAGAAGCTCAACTCTCAGCTCGAACTGCGCTTCAACAGCATGCTCGAAGTGAATGCTCTAAACCAGTAACACGCACAATCTAGACCGCAAAGTATTACATCTCTCTTACCTGTACGGCGCCTCCTTCCCTTGGTGCCTACAGGTTTTTTTATGCCTGCTGCCTTCTCACCCCTAACGCCCCAAAGTGAACTGCCGCTAATCTAAGCAAGCCTGGAACGTCTCACTCATACTGGTGAGAAAGTCCGCATAGCTGGTAATACCTGTGCCATAGGCCAAGGTATCAACCGTATGTAAACGTAATTGTTGCGTCTCCACTAAGGCCTTCAGCCAACGACTTTGGTGCTCCAACTCCACCAGCACACAGCTCTGTTGTGGCAATTTCGACTGCAGCTGCCACAACTTGCGCGCCCCTGGGCTCACCTCTGGGCTCACCGACAAGACAAGAGGCTCCGGCAAACGGTAGTGCTCACTGAAACTGCGGTAGGCGTCGTGCGCCACCGCATACGCACTATGGTAGCCAGCCAACGACGACCTAATGGCCTGATCCAAGCGCTCAATGCGCAGCGAGAAAGCCTCGGCGTTGGCTTGATAAACATCCGCAGACGCTGTGTCGAGTAGCGCCAGCCGGTCCGCCAAGCGCTGGGCTAAATGAATGGCCGCGTCTGGCGCCAACCAAGGGTGGCTACTCTTGTCGTGGCTGTGCTCAGGATTATTCAGCTCTGTATTAGTGAGGTTAACCTCAGTCGCTGCCGCCATGCTGCTTTTTGCTGAACCCAGAGGCTTCACCAGAAAACGCTCCAGTTCAGGCCCGACCCACAGCACCAAATCAGCGGCCGCTATGCGCTGGCGATCCGAGGCCTTCAAACTGAAGTGGTGGGGTGACTGCCCCGCTTTCACCAGCACGTCCACCTTAGCTCGGCCTCCAGCGACCGCCTCGGCAATCAGCGCCAGCGGACGCACACTGACCAGAACTCGGAGCTTGGCTGGCTCAAGTGCTTGCGCCTCACGGGCAGAGTCCGATGCTAGGGCGCAAGCGTTACCTATGTATAGAAGCACCAAGACGCTGGCCGCCAAAGCCTTTTTAACCGACGCCAGCCACACAGAAATACGCATCACCACAGGAACCCCAAACACAAAATAAGATATGTTATATAATAACACGATCAACACATGACGCTTACCTCATCGGTCCCGCTATTTATGTCGACGTCCTGCTCCAGCCTGCCACCGTCCATTGCCTCCCAGCAGCACAACCACCAACACTGCATTGAAACCGCCCTCGCCCAAGCTCGCTTACGCTGCAAGGCCCAAGGAGCGCGCCTAACCTCACAGCGAGAGCAGGTGTTCACTCTCATCTGGCAGAGTCATAAACCACTGGGTGCTTACACTCTCATGGACATGCTGGCCGCTGAATCAACCAAGCGCGTAGCGCCACCGACGGTATATCGGGCGCTGGATTTTCTGCTCGAGTACCAGCTTATCCACAGGATTCACTCACTCAATGCCTTCATCGGCTGTACCCACCCAGATGACCACCATGGCAACAGTTTTATGATTTGTGAAGACTGCGGCATTGCCATTGAATTTGCCTCCGATCAACAGGACCAAAACATGCTGCACATGGCAGAAATGTTTGGTTTCACCGTTAAATCCCAATCCATAGAGGTCGTGGGTTGCTGCCAGCAGTGCCAGCAACAGCGCACAGTTGCTCAAGAGAACGACGCTGCCTTAAGGAACAACACGGTACAGGGGAGCAAGCCGCAATGAGCAAAAGCGCAGAGTTACTGCTAAGCGGCGAAAAGCTCGAATTGATACTTGGCCAGCGCCACATACTCAGTGGTGTCGACATTCAAATTCATCGCGGCGAAATCGTCACCCTCATTGGTCCCAACGGCGCGGGTAAAACCTCACTGGTGCGTGTGGTACTGGGTTTGCTCAAACCTACCGAAGGCAGAGTAAGACGCCCCAACAAGCTCGCCATTGGTTACATGCCGCAAAAGTTACACCTGGACGCCAGCTTGCCCCTGAGTGTTACCGGTTTCTTAAAGCTGACAGGCAACCGTGGCGCACGTATCCTTGAAGCCCTCGACATGACCGGTGTCAGTCACCTCAGCGAAAGCCCTATGCACCGCTTATCCGGCGGTGAAACCCAGCGTGTCTTGCTGGCCCGCGCCCTACTCAATGATCCAGACCTATTGGTTTTGGATGAGCCCGTACAAGGTGTTGATGTCGTCGGTCAAGCGGCCCTCTATCAATTGATCGACAAGATTCGCCAGCACCAAAACTGTGGTGTTTTGATGGTTTCCCATGACCTGCACCTGGTCATGGCCGCCACCGACACGGTTATCTGCTTAAACCAACACGTTTGCTGCCACGGGCACCCAGAAAGCGTTACCGAACACCCTGCCTACCTTGAGTTGTTTGGCCACTCGGCTCAGTCCGGTGTGGCGGTTTACACCCACCACCATGACCATGATCACGACATACATGGCGACGTAGTTAATGGTGACCTAGTTGATGGCCATACCCACACAGATCACTGCAACCACGGATAAACCCCATGCCAGAATTTTTGATCAACGCCCTCATCGCGGGTTGTGGCGTCGCCCTAGTGGCTGGGCCTTTGGGCTCCTTTGCCGTGTGGCGGCGCATGGCCTATTTTGGCGATACCCTAGCCCACTCGGCACTGACCGGCGTGGCACTGGGTTTGCTGCTGTCCATCAACATCAACCTGGCCGTCACCCTCTGCTGCCTGCTCTTGGCGCTGGTGTTGCTTGGTTTGCAAAACAATCAGTCACTCACCACCGACACGCTATTGGGCATTTTATCCCACACTAGCTTGGCGTTTGGTCTGGTGATGGTGGGCATTTTTGGCGAGGGGCGTATCGACCTCTACGGTTACCTGTTCGGCGACCTACTGGCCGCCAATACCGATGACATACTGCTGATCGCCGCCACCTGTGCGCTGGTGTTACCGCTGCTCGCCTGGCTGTGGAAACCGCTGCTGTCGATCACCGTGCACGAAGAGCTGGCCCGCGTAGAAGGCATCAAGGTGGCGCCGGTGAAAGCCGCACTGATGTTGATGATGGCGCTGGTCATCGCCGTGGCCATGAAGGTGGTGGGTGTTTTGCTCATCACCGCGCTGCTTATTATTCCGGCGGCCGCCAGTCGCCGACTGAGCAAGACACCCGAGCAGATGGCGGTGATGGCCAGTGTGTTGGGCATGGTGTCTATTGCCGGAGGCCTAGCGCTTTCTTTTTATTATGATTCGCCGGCGGGGCCTTCTAGTGTTTTGGTTGCCGCGACGTTATTTTGTTTTGCGCAAATGCGTAAATCGGATTTTTGATTTGTTTTGCTTGGCTCTATGTTTGTTTTTCTATTGATTCTCGGACGTTGTTTTGGGTGTCTGGTTTCGCGGCCCTACAGGGATGTAGGGTCTGTGAAAAATGCAGGAGCAATTTTTCGCCCAGCTGGGCGTGTTCATTTTCTTTTCAACAGCAAAAAGAAAACCGCACCAAAAGGCCGCTCCTGCGCATCCATGCGCTCACGGCATTCGTGCATCCTGCACATCAAGTGCCGCCCACTCCGCTGAAATCCCCCTCGCTCTGGTGTGATTTGTCGGGTCGGGCCCCTCTCGTTTTAAGTCAAAAGGGGCATCCATGCCTAAAACAGCCCTTATTCACACATCCTGTGTGAATAACCCGAAAAATCACACCGCCATTCGGCAGCGAAAAAGGGGTATTGGTGCCACTCTTTGAGCACCTTACTGCTTCGAGACTAAGGCTTCACCAATTCTTCTACGATGACCTTTAACAGAAAGGTCTCTCGCTCAATCGAAAGGCCTTTCTTCTCGCTGTTGGCGATCACTTCTTCATTGTGAGCAATGGCTTGATGAATGTTCATCCACACCGGTTTCATGCCGTTGCTGACTTCGTGTGATTCAAAGGCCGTCTCGCCCAATGCTTCATCAATCTCACAGATGTAGCAGTGGGATATCATATGGATAATATCCGCGTCGCTTTTATACCAAGGGCGGTATTCATCGTAGCGAGCAAAGGCTTCGACATTACACACCCCACTCGCCCCCGTCTCCTCCTGTAACTCGCGGATCAAACCGGTGACTTCATCCTCACCTTCATCAATACCACCGCCGGGTAGGCTGTAGTCGTGGTAGCGCTTGGTATACAGCAGGAGGATATCTTCGTCTCTGAGCACAATGGCCCGCGCCGCATGACGATCG
>Ga0209081_1000873_pt1 | contig 18183 bp, 17 predicted proteins | sample GOMGulsemesocosm_4_FD_184636 | JGI IMG/M metagenome (GOLD analysis project Ga0209081, IMG submission 184636) | Methane-oxidizing microbial communities from mesocosms in the Gulf of Mexico - GOM15B Gulf of Mexico (SPAdes) (version 2) | ecosystem: Environmental > Aquatic > Marine > Cold seeps... | reverse complement strand
ATGAAATAAACCCTTTATTTTTAATATCACGTTGAAAGGATCATTTGTGAATAAAATTATTTTTGCTATTTGTATGCTCGTTAGTAGCGCCAGCATTGCCCAAACCGCCTATGTTTCTGACGAACTGGAAATAATGGTTCGCTCTGGAAAAAGCGCAAGCCACCGAATTATTGCTACCTTAAAAAGCGGCAAACGCCTTAATGTGATCGAGCGCGATCAACAATCGGGCTATTCTAAAGTGGCCCTAAGCGCTACAAGAGAAGGCTGGGTTCTCAGTCGTTTATTGCATAAAACGCCTTCTGCTAAGTCGCGTTTAGCCAAATCTGAAAAAGCGCTAGCAAGCCTTAAAGCTAAGTTTAGCGCTTCTAGCGAGCAACTAAATGTGCTCGGCAAGCAAAAAAGTGGCTTAGACTCTGAAACCAACCAGTTAAAAGAAACTAATACTAAACTATCTCGTGAGCTGAGCGAACTGCAAAAAACTGCCAGCAATGCTGTACAAATATTAGAAGAACGTAACCAACTGCAACAACGTGTCGTTAGTATTGAGCGTGAGTTTGAAAGCCTAAAAAGAGAAACAGATACGTTAAAAAACAGTAATGCACAAGACTGGTTTTTAGTGGGTTCTGGCGTACTGTTACTCGGCATATTCCTTGGCTTTATCTTACCCAAACTATCTTGGCGTAAAAAATCCTCGTGGCAGTCATCGTTTTAGATTCACCACTTGATTAAACCGTTAAATAGCTTAGAGATGATGCGTGCCTTAATTGGCACGCCCTCGGTTAGCAGCACCAATAGCAATCACGACCAAAGTAATTTACCGGTCATTCATTTACTGGCCGATTGGCTTGAAAACCTTGGCTTTAGTGTTTCGATACAAATGCTACCGGGAGACAGCAAAAAAGCCAACCTAATCGCCACCATAGGCCCGGCTCACAAAGGCGCAGATGGCTTGGTGTTATCAGGTCATACCGACACCGTGCCTTATGATGAGAGTCACTGGCAGCAAGATCCATTCAAACTGACTGAGCGCGACAATAAACTGTACGGCCTAGGCAGTACGGACATGAAGTCATTCTTCGCGCTCGCTATTGATACTGCCGCACAATTTAGCTCGGCTAAACTTAAACGACCGTTAACCATTTTAGCAACGGCTGATGAAGAAAGCGCGATGACCGGCGCTCAATCCTTACTCAAGGAACAACTTCAACATGCAAAATATGCGGTTATTGGTGAGCCCACTGAGTTAACACCCATTCGTATGCATAAAGGCGTCATGATGGAATCACTGGTCGTTACGGGGCAAGCTGGGCACTCCAGTAACCCCAGTTTGGGAGCCAGTGCCACAGAAGGTATGCACCTTATCGTCAACGAATTATTAAAGTGGCGTGAAGAGTTGCAAAGAAAACATAGCAACCCGCTCTTTGATGTCTCCTCACCCACGATGAATATTGGCTCAATTCATGGTGGTGATAATCCCAATAGAATTTGCTCACATTGTGAAACTCAAATTGATATTCGCCCCTTACCCGGCATGGATATCAACCATTTACGTGCCGACTTGCAGCAGCGCTTATTTAAAATACTGCCCGACAGTGGCAAACTAAAACTTGCCTACCGCCCTATCTTCTGCGGTGTACCGCCCTTTGAAACGTCTGCCGATGCAACGCTAACACGCTTAATTGAATCACTTAGTGGCAAAGCAGCAGAAGCGGTGGCATTTGGTACCGAAGCACCGTATTTGAACAAGCTTGGCTTAGACACTATTGTTATCGGCCCAGGCAGCATTGACCAAGCCCACCAAGCTAACGAATTTATCGCCAGCGAGCAAATACAACCTTATCGCAATTTTTTGCAACAACTCATCACTAAAATCTGTATTAACTAACAACCAATCACAATAAAACGCAACATTTACATCCCTATCTTTGCGTTTTTCGCAATCAACGTCTAAAATAAGGCGTATGACAAATGATGCGCTATTTATTATTGAGCAATTTGGCGGTGCCAAAGCTCTCGCGCAGGCCATCAACAAAGACCCTGCAACCGTCTACCGTTGGACCTACGCTAAAAACAAAGGTGGCACAGGCGGACTCATTCCCTCTTCGGCTCTTCATAAAGTCCGTGACGCAGCTAACACGCTCAATATAAGTATTGAGCGCGAGCCAGCCTGCAGTGAGAAAGCCCCCAATGAGTTCGCAAAACCCGAACAGTTCATTCACTGGTTTAGAAACACTGCGCCATATATACACGCACACCGAGGCAAAACATTTGTCATTAACATCAGTGGTGAAGCCGTTGATGATGCGCTTTTTTCAACACTGATTGAAGACTTTACCCTACTCAATAGCCTTGGTATTCGCCTCATTCTCGTACATGGTATTCGCCCACAATTAGAAAAAAAACTCAGCCGCGAACAACACACTAGCCGAGTATTTCAGCACCTTAGAGTGACCGATAAAACCACGCTCGAACTGGCCAAAGAAGCTAGCGGAACAGTACGCACTGATATTGAAGCAAGGCTCTCCACCAGCCTTGCCAATACACCCATGGCTGGCGCAGGCATTCGCGTTGCATCTGGCAACTTTGTTACCGCCAAGCCATTAGGCATTATTAACGGGGTTGATTATCAGTTCACTGGTGAGGTACGCCGAGTGAATGCTGACTCAATAGCCACGGCATTAGATTCAGGGCAAATCATTCTCGTATCACCGTTAGGCTACTCACCCACCGGTGAAGTTTTTAACTTACGTAGCGAGGAAATTGCTACCGCTATTGCTACCGCTATAACCGCCGACAAACTCATTTTAATGACCGAACGAACAGAGCTGTTAAGCGCTGAACAGGAATTAATCCGTCAACTCACAACAGAGCAAGCTCAAGCTATTTTAGAGGCCCGTGAGAATAAGCTTGATGATGCTTACCTACATTTACAAGAAGCCATTCGCGCCAGTAAACTGGGTGTTCAACGTATCCACCTCATTAACCGCAAAATAAATGGCAGCTTGCAGCTAGAGCTTTTCACCCGACAAGGATCCGGGACACTTATCAGCATTCAACCTTTTGAAGATGCTAGACCGGCAACCATTGATGATATTCACGGTATTATTGAGCTAATACGCCCATTAGAGCAACGGGGCTTACTCAGCTACCGTGCAACTGAAACACTCGAAGTCGATATAAACAAATTCCATGTTATTGAGCAGGATGGGTTAATTACAACCTGCGCTGCACTCTATGAGTACCCGAGCGACAGCATTGGAGAGTTAGCCTGCGTTGCCGTGCACCCAAACTACCGTAACGGTGAGCGCGGCGATTACCTACTCAACATGATGGAGAACAAAGCACGAGAAAAGGGTTTAAAACGCCTGTTTGTACTCACCACCCAAAGTAGCCATTGGTTTGCTGAAAAAGGCTTTAAGCCCGCGCAGCTTTGCGATTTACCTCAACGAAAGCAAGAAACATACAACCAGACACGGCGATCCAGCGTACTCATCAAAAAGCTGAAGTAAGTAATAAAACAAAACAGCGGCTTAATTTTCAACCATTTTATAGACAACGTCTATACTTAGAAAAAAAGCATACTTTGCCCATTGGCAAAATAATACACTATGAATGTTTTCTCGCCAGACAGCAGTACAGATAAGGACATCAAGATATTACAAATATCTGATATGCACCTATTTGCCTCACCCGAGCAGCAGCTGGTTGGCGTAAACACGGAAGAAAGCTTTTTATCGGTACTTAAACTCGCACAACACGCTAGCTGGCCGCCTGATTTAATATTTCTCACTGGCGACTTAAGCCAAGATGGCTCAGAGGTATCCTATTTACGCCTAATAGAGCACCTATCCAAACTAAACATTCCTTGCTATGTACTCCCTGGCAATCATGATACACCGAAGGCACTCAGTCACGCTTTCAATGAAGGCCAGGTCTTATACCGACCATTTGTCCATCATCAGCAGTGGCTATTCGCCTTTCTTGACTCAGAGACGCCTGGCGAAGAAGGTGGCACTCTAAAAGAGGAGGAGATCACACGCTTGAGTCAGGAAATAGAACGTCACCCAGATAAAAAAGTGCTTATTTGCCTACACCACCAACTTATTCCAGTTGGAAGCCAGTGGTTAGACACCATGACTGTAGCCAACCCGGATTCATTACTTAAGCTTATTCGCACTCATACGAATATTGCTGGAATAATTCACGGTCATGTTCATCAAGAATTTAATAGCTTTGTAGAAAACTGCCCGATCTATGCCACCCCTTCAACCTGCTTTCAGTTTACCCCACAAAGCGAAGACTTTGCGATAGATAACATTGCGCCCGGTTACCGCTGGTTACGCTTAAGTCCTGAAGGCAATATAGAAACTCGTGTTATTCGGCTAGACAGCGCGCCAGATAGCCTTGAAAAAAACTCTATCGGCTACTAACCATCCTCGTGAAGGTTAGGTGTTACACCCGGAAATAGAGACGACCACATCTCGGTTAACGCACTTAAATAAACATTACGTTTAAAATGCACGACATCGAAGGCAGGCTCCCAATAGTCGGCCCAGCGCCAGCTATCAAACTCAGGTTTGCTGCCTGTATCAAACGATATATCATTATCGCCCGCTACCAAGCGCAACATAAACCAGAGTTGCTTTTGCCCAACGCACGTACGAAACTCATCTCTACGAACAAAGCGCTTAGGTAAATCATAATAAACCCATTCATTGGTCCGCCCGATCAATTCCACCTGTTCTGCACGCAAACCCACTTCCTCATAAAGCTCACGATACATAGCTTCTTCAGGCGTCTCATCATCATCAATACCCCCTTGAGGAAACTGCCACCCACTCTGGTTAGCTCGTCTAGCCCAAAATAATTGATTTTGCTGGTTGCATAAAATGATACCTACGTTATGCCGGTACCCATTCTCATCGATCATCGTTAGTTCATTCAAATAGCGTTTATTAGGCTTTATTATAGCCACGTTTTAAAGTAACGCGACGACCGATGACAAAATGATTGGGAATCTCTTCAATTTATGTCAGACTTGCTTTTTTATCGCGTGACACAGGCCCATGAGCTTAGCAATTTTTGATTTAGACAATACCCTTATTAGTGACGATAGCGACCATCTTTGGGGCGAGTTTTTAGTAGAGCAAAAACTTGTCGATAGTGATGAGTATGCTGAAGCTAACACACAGTTTTATAATGACTATTGTCAAGGGAAGCTAGATATCAATGAGTACCTTAACTTTGCGTTGTCTTTTTTAGCCGAGCACCCCCTAGAAAAACTACACCAATGGCGAGATCAATTTATCGACGAAAAGATCCGCCCCTTAGTATTACCTGCCGCACAACAATTAGTTGAAAAACATCGTGCACAAGGCGATCAACTCATGGTTATTACCGCCACTAACCGTTTTGTCACCGAACCTATTGTTGAATTATTTAACATCCCCAATATGTTAGCCACCGAACCAGAGTTAATAAATGGACGCTACACGGGGCAATATATAGAGGAGCCATGCTATCAACATGGAAAAGTTATTCGTCTCGAAAATTGGCTAAAAACAAATCATCAAAATTTAGATAACAGCACTTTTTATAGCGACTCACACAACGACATTCCCTTGCTGGAACAAGTTAGCCACCCTGTTGCCGTTGACCCAGACAAGCAGCTCAACCAATATGCCATCGATAAAGGCTGGTCTATCATCAGCCTACGTTAAACAATGCAAGAGCTGCAGCGCTGCGCTTGGCCAACAAAGCCATTAGATATTCAATACCATGACGACGAGTGGGGCGTACCGCTGCATGATGATAACCGCTTATTTGAGTTTCTTATTTTAGAAGGTGTTCAAGCAGGGTTAAGCTGGTCTACGGTACTTCAGCGCCGATCAGCATACAGAGAACTCTACGATCATTTTGACCCTGCTATTGTCGCCCAATATAATCAGCAAAAAATTAATGACTTATTATCAAACCCTCGGTTAATACGGAATAAATTAAAAATAAACAGCAGTGTCAAAAATGCCCAAGCCTTTCTTCTCGTACAAAAAGAGTTTGGCAGCTTCGCAAATTACCTTTGGCAATTTGTTAACAAGAAACCTATCATTAATCATTGGCAAACACCGCAACAAGTACCTTCTCAAACCGAGCTTTCATCTCGCCTTAGCCGTGACCTTAAATCAAGGGGGTTTAACTTTGTTGGCCCAACGATTTGCTATGCATTCATGCAAGCAACAGGGCTTGTTAACGATCACCTTATTAGCTGTTTTAGACACTCAGAATTAAAATAACCCTATGGATTACCTACCTCTTTTTCATAAAGTAACTCAAAAAAACTGCCTCGTCGTTGGCGGAGGCGCTGTCGCTACCCGTAAAGTACGACTGCTACTGGAAGCCGATGCAAGCGTCAGTATTATCGCCACTCAATTACACCCTGAACTGGCCAAACTGGCTAACGAGGGAATAATTACCCATATAAAACGTGACTTAGTGGCTGGCGATACACAAGGTTTTTTCCTCGTCGTCTCAGCTAGCGATAGTGATGAAATCAATATTCAAGTTTCGGAAGAAGCCCAACAAAATAACATTCCCGTTAATGTTGTGGATAAGCCCAAGCTTTGTAGTTTTATTTTTCCAGCCATTATTGATCGCTCACCAATCACTATCGGTATTTCAAGCGGTGGTGTTGCTCCTGTGCTCATACGTCTCCTACGTGCCAAGCTTGAAACCTTATTGCCGCACCGCTTGGGCAATTTAGCTGCTCTAGCTGCCAAGTTTCGCCAAACCGTTAAAGATCACTTCAGCAATTCAGAGTTACGCCGCATATTTTGGGAACAAGCCTTTAATGGCTCTATTGCCGACCTCAGCTACCAAGGCAAGTATGAAGAGGCTGAGCATGAGCTTATCAAACAGCTAAACAAGAGCGATGACAAGCCATCAGAAGGAAAGGTTTATTTGGTAGGTGGTGGGCCGGGAGACCCTGAGCTACTCACCTTAAAGGCACTTCGGATTTTACAACAAGCTGATATCATTGTTTATGACCGTCTTGTTTCTAATGAGGTGCTAAACCTTGCTCGCCGAGATGCTGATCGAGTTTACGTTGGCAAGCAACGCAACGACCATAGCTTGCCGCAAGAGGACATTAACAAGCTCCTCATTAAGCTAGCTAAACAGGGCAAACGTGTTGTTAGGTTAAAAGGAGGCGACCCTTTCATGTTTGGTCGTGGCGGTGAAGAAATTGAAACTCTTATTGATGAAAACATTGGATTTGAAGTGGTTCCGGGGATTACCGCCGCATCTGGCTGCGCCAGCTATTCAGGCATACCCCTTACTCACAGGGACCATGCTCAATCCTGCTTATTTGTCACAGGGCATTTAAAAAATGACACGGTCAACCTAGACTGGGATCACCTCGCCAAACCCAACCAAACCATTGTTATTTACATGGGTCTACTCGGCCTGCGTCAAATCGCTGAGAAACTTATCCAGCGCGGCCTACCCAGTGACACGCCCATAGCACTTGTGCAAAAAGGCACAACCCCTGACCACCGCGTCATTATCTCTGACTTATTACACATTGCCGATGAGGTTGATCGGCTGAAACCAAAACCGCCTACACTCATTATTATCGGTAGCGTGGTCTCACTGCATAAAAAACTTAACTGGATTCATTAATACCATGCCATTTATTCAACTAGAGTCTGTCAACATGCATTATGAGCAACAAGATAAGGGAGCAATACCCATCATCTTGTTACATGGAAACTTTGGAAGCTGGCATTACTGGCGGCCCTTTCTAGAGAACATACCGAATGGCTACAATGCATATGCTCCAGATTTTAGAGGCTGTGGTGATAGCCAAGCACCCTCCACAGGGTATGATATTGAAACACTCTGCCAAGACATTATTCAGTTTGCAGACCACCTAAAACTGGATAAATTTCACATTGTAGGACATTCTCTAGGCGGCGCTGTCGCGCAACAACTTGCAGGGAGTATGCCCGAGCGCATTATCACCTTAACACTCGTTGCACCAGCGCCCGCATGCGGTTTAAAAAAATTACAACAACTGCCCAAAGCCAACACTTTTTTTTCGGCTGAAAATATTTTCCAGTTCCTAGGGCAAATCAACCTAAAGCGGCAGATCATTAGCAGCTCCATAAAAAAATCCATGCCCGGACTGAGTGAGCACTACCTAAAGCAAGCCGTCAGTGATGCATTAAAAATGGACATCAAAGCATTCACCGGCTTTCTTGAAACGCTCAAGTCATGGACAGGTTTAAGCTTACTTAAAACGTTCAATTTCCCGGTACTGATTATATATGGCGATATCGACCAAGTTATTCCGTTAGCCGCGCTGAAAGAGATGCAACAAAGCATCAGCAACTGTCGCCTTCATATTATGCGAAACATTGGCCACTCCCCGCAGCTAGAACACCCACGGGCATTCAATAAACTACTAAGCGCCTTTATTGCTGGCCACGAAATAGAGCTAACGACAGAACAAATCCTCAACGCCAAACAACTGAGCATCCTAAATAAGGCAAAACTCATATTACGACGACTTATTCAAAAATAACCGCTAAACTTACACTATGAAACGGCTTTTAAAACTGAGTATGACACCCCTAATGGCCATCAGCTTAATGGCCTGCCAAAATGACACTCCGGCAGATAAAACATGGACTCATGATGAGAAAGGCTTATTTACTGCTAGTTTTTCTAGTAATGCAGAATATGCATTAGTCGCAGCAACTGGCGGCCCCGCTCGATTAATTGAAGTATCCTCTAATCAAGTCAAACACCAGTGGCAGCATACCGATAGTAACGAAGGTATTATCGCTTCAGCCGTCTCAGCAAATAATAAATTTGCCCTCACTGCAGAAATAGGCTCGCTGGCCTTGTGGGAAATAAACAGTGGAAAGATCATTGGTTACTGGGATTTCCCACGCATCACTGATCTCGCTTTATCCACCGATGGTAGCCATGCAGTTATTGGCATGGAAAACAACCAAGCCTATTACTTTGATTTGTATTACGGCAAGATCATTCATACCTTTGATCACGACGGCAGTATCAATACAGTTGCCTTAGCCGCTAACGGTCAATATGCAATAACCGGTGGCAACCAGCATCAAGCAAAGCTATGGGACTTAAAAACAGGTGAGTTAAAGCAACAATGGTCACATACTTTTAAAATTTACAAAGTCGCGTTATCTGCCGATGGCTCCTATGCCATGAGCAATGCCTCTTTAGGAAAATCACGTATATGGGATACTGATAGTGGAAAAATGCTCAGCCAACTCCCTATGCGTTATATGACTGTATCTGCCGCTAGCTTCTCGCCTAACGGAAAAACGTTACTAACTGGCAGACCTAACCAACGTATTGATTTATGGGATGTAAAGACGGGGGAGTTACTCAACAGCTGGTCCCCCAAAAAACGTAATGTTTGGCGACCCGACACTGCAGCTATTCTTGCGCTAGCCTTCTCTTCAGATGGCCAAAGTTTTACCAGTGAAACATCTAGCGGCATTGCTCAACGCTGGCGGCTTTCTAAATAAATACAGCTACCAGCTTTGACCTATTGCACCAACCGCCTAATGAATCTCATATTTTTTCACAAAAAAAACGGGGCAAATGCCCCGTTTTCTTATTTTTCTTGAGCTTAGCTTACTCCTGAACGCTTAACTCAACACGTCTATTCTTTGCTCGCCCTTGTGATGTTGCATTATCGGCTATGGATTTACTCTCACCATAACCAACTGTTGATAATTTACTAGCATCACAACCGTGTAACACCATGAAGGCTTTTACCGATTTAGCACGGTTTTCAGATAACTGTTGATTATACGCATCTGAACCTTGTGAATCTGTATGGCCCGTAATCAAAAGACTTACATCAGGATGGTGCTTATGATGTGACATAGCCAACGGTAACAAAATATCTTTTGCTGATCGAGTTAATACAGCCGATGCCGTATGGAAATTAACCCCATCTAAAACCAATGCATCAACACAACCCAAGGCATTCACTTTTGCGCCTGGCGCAGAATCTGGACACTGGTCTTTATAGTCTGCAACACCATCAGCATCGCCATCAGTTGAACAACCTTTACTATCAACCAAAGCGCCCGCTGGTGTATTAGGACATTCATCACGACTATCTACAACACCGTCAGCATCGGTATCTGGCTCTGCTCCAGCGGCTTCTATTTCTGTGCTTCCACAAATTGATCCACCAATTGTCGCACCAACAACTGTACCAACAGCAACTTCAGTCGCACCTTCAACAAAAGCACCTGCTGCACCACCCACTAAACCACCTGCAATCGCACAGTTCTGCCAGCTCTCAGTCTCAACCGATGTACAACCCGCTGATAAAATTACAACGGCCGCAGCCGCAGCCATTTTTTGGTAAATTCTCATTATTATCTCCATTTATATTTATATATGCATACCCTTACTGGCTAATTCTATATTATTCGCTTAAAACGTCAACGAAAGTCAGCACAAGAGCACGATATATTTCAATGCACAATAAAGAGCCACTCAAGTGACTTACAATTCATTTAATTTAAATCAGTAATTAACATAAGGTATTCTTTTTCTTAGCGCAGCGTTTACACTGATAAACCGTCACTAGACTCCCTTGCTTCACATCAAAAACCTTCGTTTTATCCACACGCCAGCTATGATGCCCGTTCCTACAAAGTGTATTTCCACGGTGCTTTTCAGTGACTGATTTCTTTTTAAAAGGCAATATATCCGCCATATCAATTCGACCCTTGCTGCAACTCATTAACCTTTAAACACCACCTATTTAATGGCATTGGCTGTATCCCGCAAAACCTGCTTTTGAATCTTCCCTGTTGATGTCTTAGCCAGGCCGGTAAATACCACAAATTTAGGTACTTTATAATGTGCCAAGTTATCCCTACAAAACGTAATAATTTCTTTTTCTGTTACTTTGCAGCCTTCTTTCAAGGTGACAAATGCACAGGGCTTTTCACCCCACACATCATCTAGTTTTGCAACCACAGCCACCTCAAGAATATCAGGGTGGCGGTATAAAGCTGACTCAACTTCTAAAGTTGAAATGTTTTCACCACCCGAGATAATAATGTCTTTAGAGCGGTCCTTAATACTGATATAACCGTCCTTATCCCAGACACCTAAATCTCCAGAGTGGAACCAACCACCATCAAAAGCCTCCGCTGAAGCCACTGGATTTTTGAAGTAACCTTTCATAACATTATTTCCACGCATGAAAATCTCTCCCAAGCTGCTACCATCTTGAGGCATCGGCTCAAGTGTTTTCGGGTCTGCCACCATTAGGTCTTCTAGCATAAGGCTACGAACACCTTGGCGTGAATTAAGTTCCGCTTTTTGGTCGTCAGATAAACCATCCCATTCATCATCCCACGCACAAACAGTACAGGGGCCATACGTTTCCGTTAAGCCATAAACATGCGTCACCTTAAACCCCATCAACTCCATCTCTTTTAATACAGTTGCTGGTGGTGCTGCCGCTGCCGTCATTACATTAACCGAGTGATTTATCCCCCCTTTATACTTATTAGGCATGTTAATTAACATGGTTAGCACCGTTGGCGCGCCACAAAAGTAACCTACCTTTTCGGACTTAATCAGATTAAATATGGTTTTAGGTTGGACGCTACGTAAACAAATATTAGTTCCCGCAACAGCTGCCAAACTCCAAGGAAAACACCAGCCATTGCAATGAAACATAGGCAAGGTCCACAAATAAATTGGGTGTTGCCGCATATCCCAAGTCATCACATTACTCACCGCGTTCAAGTACGCACCACGGTGATGGTATACCACTCCTTTTGGGTTACCTGTCGTACCAGAGGTATAGTTTAAACTGATTGCTTGCCACTCATCTTCGGGTAATGACCAACTAAACTCAACATCACCTTCAGCAATAAAGTCTTCATATTCAATCTGCGCTATAGGCTTGTTTCCTCGATACAGCTTATCTTCTACGTCGACGACAAAGGGGGAAACACTCGTTTCTTTAAGCGCTTGTTCCATAAACTCAGAAAACTCACTATCAATGAACACCGCTTTACTTTCCGCATGCTCTAACTGAAAAGCAATTGAAGCGGAATCTAAGCGTGTATTGATGGTGTGTAAAACCGCCCCTAACATCGGTACGGCAAAGTGCAATTCAAACATGGCTGGAATATTTGGCAGCATCACAGAAACCACATCACCTTTTTTTACCCCTTGCTTCTCTAAGGCAGAAGCTAGGCGAACGCAACGCTGATAACACTCACCCCATGAAATTCGCTGCTCACCATGTATACAAGCTAGTTTATTAGGGTAAACATCTGCCGACCTTTTTAAAAACGTAAGAGGGGATAAAGCAATATAGTTCGCTGGGTTCTTATCCAGCGACATTTCAAAAGGGTTCATTTAAGACAACCAAATTTTAATTATTATTCGGTCAATAATATCATGCAGTCAGTTAATTTATGGCATAAAAAAGCCCACTTAAAAAGTGGGCTTTTTTACAAATAGTGACGTCTAAATCAACTAAATAATTAAGTCTTCAGCAGGTTCCATCACACAATCACTACCCGCCAAAATCACTGGTACAAGCCCGTGCACTCTAGGAAGTAATTTAGTCGCAAAGAATCTTGCCGTTGCTAACTTGCCTTGATAGAAGGTACCCTCTTGAGGAGCCGCAACTTTTGCCGCACGTAACCAATAATAACCTAGTGAAACCAAACCAAATGCTTGTAGATAATCAACGCCTGTCGCTGCCGAATCATTTGGGTTGCTTGCTTTAGACTCTATCAACCATTCAGTCACTTCTTCCAAGTCAGCCAGAGCTACGCTTAATGGTTCAGTAATAAATGCCATTTCATCATCAGCTGATGCTAACTCAGCCTTTATTTCAGCAAAGAAGTCTCGAGGTAACTGTCCATTTGCCATTGAAAGCTTACGACCAATCAAGTCCATTGCTTGAATGCCGTTAGTTCCTTCATATAAACAAAATATTTTGCTATCTCGCATATTTTGTTCCATACCATTTTCAGTAATGAAGCCATGACCACCATAAACTTGAATGCCTAGGCTAGAGACCTCAACACCCGCATCAGTTGTAAAAGCCTTACAAATAGGCGTCATTAAATCAACCCGTGCTTTTGAGCTTGCACGTACGGCTTCATCTGAGTGGTTCTCAGATAAATCGACATGTTTAGCCGTGTCATAAGCCATCATACGGCAGCCTTCAGTTAAAGCTTTCATCGTTAATAACATACGACGAACATCAGGGTGAACAATAATAGTATCACTATCAAATGATGATTCTGCTTTACGCGTTAATGGGCGACCTTGCTTACGCTCTTTAGCATAGGTAATTGCATTCTGTGTTGCTCTTTCTGCCACACCTAAACCTTGTAAACCCACCATCAAACGAGCTGAGTTCATCATAACGAACATATTTTGGATGCCTTTATTAAGCGTACCCACTAAATGTGCTTTCGCGCCATTAAAGTTTAATACGCAAGTACAAGAACCGTGAATACCCATTTTTTCTTCGATGCTAGCGCACTCAACCGCGTTACGCTCGCCCAATGATCCATCATCATTAACTAAGAATTTGGGCGCAATAAACATACTAATACCGCGAATACCTTCAGGTGCACCCGGTGTTCTTGCCAACACTAAATGTAAGATGTTGTCGGTCATATCGTGCTCACCAGCGGTGATGAAGATTTTATTACCTTCAATCAAATAGCTTCCATCATCTTGAGGCTCAGCCTTCGTTCTAACTTGCCCCAAATCACTACCTGCGCCGGGTTCAGTTAAACACATGGTGCCACTCCAATCACCTTGGCTAAGGTGACTCATGTACATATCTTTTTGTTCTTGTGAACCGTGGGCTTTTAATGCCTCATACGCTCCATTGCTTAAACCTGGGTATAAAGAAAAGGCAGCGTTAGCACCTGATAGCATATCGGTTACCGCTGTTGCTAATGCATAAGGTAAGCCTTGACCATCAAACTCTACATCTTTATCGAGACCAATCCAGCCACTTTCTGCATACGCTTGGTATGCCTCTTTAAAACCTGTCGGTACAGTAACTTCACCATTGTTTAATTGAGCGCCTTCGGCATCACCTGACTCATTCAGCACACCAATTGTATTATCAATTTGCTTAGCAGCTTCATCAAGAACGCCAGAAACGATATCCGGTGTTGCATCAGCGAACTTCTCAATGTCTGTCAAAGAGCCGATATTTATAATTTCGTTTAAAACAAAATCCATATCACGAACAGGTGCTTTATATGAAGCCATATTATTTCCTCGTTATTTATTTTTAAATAGTTGATACATCATGAGATTTAGCAACCCACTATGTTATCAAAAATGATCAAAGGCAAATATTAAACGATCGTTCAATTTATCGCAATTAAAAACCCACCTTCTATTTTTTTAACTTCAGACCAATACCTTTTGCAAACACATCCCAAAGTGCAAACATAGTTTCTTCTATTTCATCGGCTGGCTGACGGCGCATCTGTAAAATACAACCTTCCATAAGCGCCCACAAAGATCGCGCAATAGGTAATGGGTCTCCCTCAAAGCTAAAGCGCCCAATCTCCCGCCCATTTTCTAAAATACTGGCTAGAAATTTTTCTGACTCTGCAAACGTTCGCTCCCTAAAGTAGTTAACCACGTCTTTATCACTACGCCCCATACCAAACAGGTAGCCCGCAGCAAAATCAACCAATAAAGGGTCGGTTAACACATCACGTGTTCCGCTAAAAAACAGTGATAACTGCAATGCCGGCTTCACCTCATTCAACATGGGAAGAAATATTTTTTCCCGCAATAAATGGCGGAATTCCTTTAAACACTCAAAATAAAGATCTTCCTTATTTTTAAAATGCCAATACAGTGCGCCTTTACTAAGTTTAGATTGCAGGGCAATTTCTTGAATAGAGACTCCATCAAACCCCTTATGCCCAAATAAGGTATAAGCCGTATCAATAATATGTCGGCGTGTCTGCTGTGCTGTTTTACCTGTTTGCCTAGCCATCGTCTCTTCTATTACAAAAAAAAGAAGGCCGGATAACCGGCCTTCTAGATTGTCTTATTTACTATCGTTTAGCTCTTATGGAGTTTAAATACCCATAATGAACCACCTTGATTCAGTGTTTTAATACGCTTTGCAACGTCACCACCCCAAAGAGGTACCGCACCACCCCAGCCAGAAGGAACAGCAATATACTGCTCTCCATCCATTTCCCAAGTTACTGGAATACCAACAATACCTGAGCCAGTTTGGAATCTCCAAAGTAACTCACCTGTTTTAGCATCTAAAGCATTTAAGTAACCCTCAGGTGTTCCAAAGAAAACCAAGTTGCCACCTGTTGTTAACACACCACCCCATAAAGGCGCATAGTTTTTATATTCCCATATCCACTTACCTGTTTTAGGGTCAATCGCTCTCAAAGCACCAATATAGTCGTCATAAAGAGGCTTAATAGTGAAACCGGCACCCATAAATGCCGCACCTTTCTTATAGGTAGCAGGCTCGTTCCATAGGTTCATACCCCATTCATTTGAAGGCACATAGAACAAGTCAGTTTTAGGACTGTACGCCATTGGCATCCAGTTTTTACCGCCTAGGAATGAAGGAACAGCAAACACTGCAGACCCTTTTTTACCATCGGCTTTAGCAGGGTCACCCGGACGAGCATTAGCTGTTTCAATTGGACGGCCTGTTTTAAGATCAACACCTGTTGCCCAATCTTGACGCGTAACAAATGGGTTTGCTGAAATCAACTTACCGTTAGTACGGTTGATCACATAAAAGAAACCATTTCTATCCGCTTTAGCACCCGCTTTAATAACTTTACCGTCTTTCTTTAAATCGAAAGAAATAAACTCATTCACACCATCAAAGTCCCAAGACTCATTAGGTGTTGACTGGTAATGCCAAACAATTTTACCGGTATCCGGGTTAATCGCTACGGTTGAAGAAGAGAATAAGTTATCACCAGGGCGTAAATGCGCATTCCAAGGGGCAGGGTTACCTGTGCCAAAGAAAAGAAGGTCGACTTCTGCATCATACGTTCCACCTAACCAAGTCGCTGAACCGCCAGTCTTCCACATATCACCCGGCCATGTTGCGCCACGTGTTCCTGAAATGCCGTTTTCAACTTTCTCGCCATCTTTATACTTACCATTTTTCTTCTTAACAGCTGCTTTATAGGTGTAACCCATGTGCCCTTCAACAACAGGACGAGACCAAACCATTGCACCTGTTAATGCATCACGAGCTTCAACACGACCAACGATACCAAACTCACCACCCGATACACCGGTGATAACCATACCTTTAACAATAATAGGAGCAGCCGTTAATGAATAACCCGCTTTGTAATCATCAACTTTCTTTTTCCAAACAACTTTGCCTGTTTCTTGGCTTAGCGCAACAATTTTAGCATCAAGCGTAGAGAAGATAACCAAGTCACCATAAAGGGCTGCGCCACGGTTAATAACGTCACAACAAGGTAAAATTCCATCAGGAAGGCGGTGGTTATATTCCCATAACTCTTGCCCTGTTCTAGCATCAACAGCGAATAAACGCGAATAAGAAGCTGTTACAAAAATTCGTCCGTTATAAACAACTGGCTGAGCTTCTTGGCCACGTTGTTTTTCACCACCATAAGAAAATGACCATGCAGGAACTAAGTCCTTAACTGTATCAGCATTAACTTTATCTAAAGGGCTGTAACGCTGCGCCTTTGTGCCGATGCCATAAGATACGACATTTTCTGTATTCTGTGCGTCATTAAGAATGTCTTCATCGGTTACACCCGCAGTAGCCGCGCCCAAAACAAGCACACTACTAGCAAGACAAACCTTAATGGCAGACTTCAATCTATTTAGTCCCATTTGCAACTCCTCTTTTATTTTTCTGATTAACAAACTATCGGGCCAAACCCTATCTTTTTAATAAGATTCTAATTCCAAACTCCGACCGATGAGTCTACCATAAAGAATCTTTACATTTAATAATTAAAAAAAACATGAATAAACTCATTTATACAGACCTCGGTCACGGCATTAGCAGCATCGACTCACAGCATGTACGCACTGGCCTCGCCAGCTGTTACTTAATTGAACAAAATGGGCATGCCGCGTTTATTGATGTTGGCACAAACCACACAACACCCTTGCTACTAGAACTACTTAAAAAGAAGAATATCCCGCTAAGTAACGTTGATTTTGTCATTCCAACACATGTGCACCTTGACCATGCAGGCGGCGCAGGCAGCCTCATGCAACAGCTACCAAATGCACAACTAATTATCCACCCCCGTGGAGCACGTCATATGATTGACCCTAGCCGTTTACAAGCTGGCGCAACCGCGGTCTATGGTGAAGAGGAATTCAGCAAACAATACGGCACCTTAATCGCTATCGATGAAAAACGAGTTCATCAAGCCAGTGACAATGAGAGCATCGATTTTCAAGGGCGAAAACTAGACATACTCCATACTCCAGGGCACGCCAAACACCACTTTTGTGTTGTTGATAAAACAAGTAATGGAGTATTTACCGGCGACACCTTTGGCGTTGTTTATCCAGAGCTAACCAGCAATAACAAACCCTTTATTTTCCCGCCAACCACACCGGTCGACTTTAACCCAACAGACTGGTGTGACTCCATAAACAGAATAATGGCAACAGGCTGCGACAGAGTTTACCTTGCGCACTTCAGCATGATCAAAAACTTAGGACCACTCGCTGACACATTGCACCAACGGGTAAATTTATTTGCCAAGCTGACTCAGGAAAACCCTAATGAAGCAGCACTTTACCCCATCATTAGTGAATACTGCATCACTGAAGTTCTCGCTAACGGCAGCACATTAAGTCGTGAGGAGATCACTGAAATATTGTCATTAGACCTTGGTATCCTCGTGCAGGGGCTTATCGTCTGGCTTGAAAAAAACAGCTAAAACCGATATAGTAAGCGATTGTAAATGAACAATAAAAACAAAAAAAGCACAGGAAATAGATGAGCAAATACCTAGAGCAATACTCTGAATCTCTTACAAACCCAGAAGCATTCTGGGCTAACGCCGCCCAAGCAATTGCTTGGGATAAAACTTGGGAAAAGGTCTTAGATTC
>Ga0209081_1000872_pt1 | contig 18190 bp, 21 predicted proteins | sample GOMGulsemesocosm_4_FD_184636 | JGI IMG/M metagenome (GOLD analysis project Ga0209081, IMG submission 184636) | Methane-oxidizing microbial communities from mesocosms in the Gulf of Mexico - GOM15B Gulf of Mexico (SPAdes) (version 2) | ecosystem: Environmental > Aquatic > Marine > Cold seeps... | reverse complement strand
GAGCTACTTTACGTAGTGCTGAGTTAGGTTTTTTCGGTGTAGTTGTATACACACGAGTACATACGCCACGACGTTGTGGACAAGCTTGTAACGCTGGAACGTTACTTTTAGTTACTTGTCTAACACGTGGTTTACGTACTAATTGATTAATAGTTGCCATTATAGCTCCTGAATTAGTAAAAACATTGGGTAATTTCTATTGACTAAGTTTGCCAAACTACCCGCTTATAAACGTGAAAAATCCATACCAAATAGACTTATTTAGAACTCACTTGGTATCACCTTAAAATTCAATGACTACTAGGCACAGAATATAAGGTCGCGAAATTCTATAGGTCAAAGAATGATCTGTCAAGTTATTCATGCTGCTGTGATAGCGTATTTATTAGCTAGCGTCATTATCACTTTTTGATTCTGGGTGTTGAGAAAACCACCTTTTTAACCAAATTTCTAACTCGTCTGGCACAACCCCTTTGTTGATAACATTTCCTTGCGCTAAGCTTCCACCTATAGCTATGTAGGCATTAACAGTTTCAGATTTATCAATATGAGTACCTACTAGCGGTATCTTCATACTACGAGTGAGTGTAATGAGCGCATTAAGAATAGCGCTATCCGCACGGTTACCATCCCTTTCACCGAGTTTTTGACAGTTTATTTTAACTTGATGAATGGCCATTTTTCTTAAATAACGTAACGACTCATAACTGCCAGAAAAATCTGAAATAGCGATAGTAAGATCGAGAGATTTCAATTGATCTATGGTGTTTTTTGCTCGTTGACAAGCAGATAACATCACCTGTTCATTGAGTTCAATCATCAAATATTTACCCGAGATGTTATAACTATTCAGTTGCTGCTCAATAAAGTCAACCAGATCGGGTTCAAGCAAGTTTTTACTGAAAAGGCTAACAGAAATTTGTTGATGAACACCCAGTTTATGCAGGATAGACAGGATGTTAAAGGCTTGTTTAAACATTTGTTTTGTTAACGAATAGACTTCACCACTGTGCTCAGCAAGTGAAATAAAGTCCACCAACTCTAGCGGTGCCTCATCATTTTTGTACCAGTGTACTTTAAGGGCAAAACCAACAATTTTATTATTACTTACATTAACTTGTGGTTGTACATACCAATGAAGGTTTTGCGCTAAAATATCTTGTCTTAATTGATCCATAAGTGCTAACTGTTTTTCTGTATATAACACGCTTTTATTATCAAAATATTGAATAATTTTATTATTAGCCTCAGCTTCAAGTAACGCATCAGTTGCATGCGAAACAATTTCATTCACGTTATGGCCATTTTCACCACTAATACTAACGCCAAAGGCGAGATCAAAATTTAATGAAAAACTTTTAAAGCTCATCGCATCAGGTACTGCTTTTGTTAACTGATGGCAAAGGTTATCGATGACACTTTTAGCATCATGGGTACTCGTCGATAAATCAAAAACGACTAAAAAATCTAATCCTTGCAAGCGGGCTAATTTAACTGGATCTGAGCTAGAATCAAAATTCAACAAGTGATGGTTCGCTGCTGTTGCTGTTTTTAAACAATACGCTAATTGCAGTAATAAAATATCAGAATTATGATGCCCTAATACCGCATTAACTTGCTGAAAATTTACCGGTTTAAAAACAATTGCAGCTAATTTTTTATTTACATCCACTTTTAATGCTTTTTCAAACATTTTTAATGCATGTTGAGCGGTAGGTAAATTCGTAGTGATATCATGAGTATAATTAAACACCTCATCTTGTGTCAGCGTAACAAGTGCCGATAACGGTGGTTTATCTTTAAAGGTATTATTGACTAAACGCCAAATAAACAAAATAAAAAGAGGCAGGCTGATACCAAAGAAAAATCCCGTTAATGTTTGAGCTGAAAACAAGTAATCTTGTTCAGCAAAAGCTGGTGAAGACGACAAAAATAAAAACATAACTAATTGAAGCGAAGATAAGCTTTTAAAATATTTCATATAAAACCCACATAAAAATACGATAAGTAATAAAATAGTCTAATTGATTTATAATAGAGACTCTATTCACAACGAATTAAAAACGCCAGTTGTTTGATCTAGCTTGGGGATTTAATTTTGATACCCCCAACGTGGCATAATTTTTTGTTTTATACCAAGATGATCTAAGATTCGCCCTACCATAAAATCAACTAAGTCATTAATTGATTCAGGCTGATGATAAAACCCAGGGGCTGCGGGCATTATAGTAACGCCCTGCTGGGATAAACTAAGCATATTGGTTAAATGAATGGTTGAAAAGGGCGTTTCTCGTACCACTAAAATTAACTGGCCACGCTCTTTAATAACAACATCTGCGGCACGTTCAATTAAATTATCACTCATTCCTTGACTGACCGCGGCAAGCGTACCTGTAGAGCAGGGGCAAATGACCATTTGTTTTGGTGCTGCCGAGCCTGAAGCTACTGGCGAAAACCACTGTTCTTTACCAAACACGGTGATTTGCCCAACTTTGGCTTTAAATTTGTCAGTAAGTAATTGACTTGCTGCATCAGGAGAAGCAGGTAATTTAAAGTTAAGTTCAGTGTCTAATACCACACGGCCAGCACTAGAACATAAAAGGTACACTTGATAATTAGCGGCAACTAAACACTCTAATAATCGAAAAGCATACGCTGATCCTGAAGCCCCCGTGATGGCTAATGTGATTATTTGTTTAAAATCTGCCACGTGTTTATTCTCTCGTTTTATCTCTTTAACTAACATACCAATCTCAACAGTTACTTATTTGTGCTTATTCGCTAAAGCAGTTAGTATTTTTTCATGGATATTGTCAAAACCACCATTACTCATCACCACGATAATATCTCCTGCTTGGCTTTGTTCAACAATTTTTATCACTAAATCATCTACATCTTTTTCAACAAAACAAGGTTGATGACATTGTTGAATAAGTTTATCAACTGACCATTTAATATTTTGATCTTGAAAAACAAATACCTGATCAGCTTGTTGTAATGAGCGAGGTAGTGCTTCTTTATGAACACCTGATTTCATGGTGTTTGAACGTGGCTCTAATACGGCAAATACGCGACCTTTTACCTTTTTACCTTCATTTTTATCGTCTATTTGCGCTCGTACGCCTGCTAATGTTTTTGCTATCGCGGTTGGATGATGTGCAAAATCATCATAAACTTTAATCTTATTAACCTCTCCTCTAAGCTCAAAGCGGCGTTTAGTGTTAATAAATTCTGCCAGCGCTTCAATAGCAATATGGCTTGGTACTCCGGCATGACGAGCTGCGGAAATTGCCATTAAAGCGTTATCAATATTAAAATCACCAATAAGTGACCAATGAACTATGCCCTGTTCTACACCTTTAAAAATAACGTTAAATTTACTACCGTCAGAGGTGATTTTTTCTACTTGCCATCCTTGATGACAAGCACTTTGCTCGGTTGGTGTCCAACATCCCATTGCTAAGGTTTCATTTATTGCGGTTTCATTTTGTGGCGACAAGATCAAGCCATTACTTGGCACCATGCGGATAAGATGATGAAATTGGCGTTGAATATCAGATAAATCATCAAAAATATCACCGTGATCAAATTCTAAATTATTGATCACTAACGTTCTAGGACGGTAATGAACAAACTTCGAGCGTTTATCAAAAAAAGCGGTGTCATATTCATCGGCTTCAATAACAAAAAAGGGTGCATTACCTAAGCGCGCTGAACAATTAAAATTTTGCGGTACACCTCCAATTAAGAATCCCGGCGACAGATGTGCATAGTCTAAAATCCATGCAAGCATGCTACTAGTCGTGGTTTTACCGTGAGTGCCTGACACGGCTAATACCCAGCGGTCTTTCAACACATTTTCTAATAACCATTGTGGCCCTGACGTATAAGGAATATTGCGATCAAGCATATATTCCACCATAACATTACCGCGCGACATAGCATTGCCAACAATCACTAAATCGGGTTCATCATCAAAATGTTCAACTGTGTAACCTTGCTTTAGTTCTATACCTAATTGCTCAAGCTGTGTACTCATGGGTGGGTACACTTGTTCGTCAGTACCGGTAACGCGTAAGCCTAATTCCTTTGCTAAGGCCGCAATACCGCCCATAAAAGTGCCACAAATACCAAGAATATGCAGGTGCTGAATTTTTTTTGTCATGAGCTAATAAAAAATGATGAAAGAAGTTGGCAGGTAATATACCTTAGACCCTATAATCTTATAAAGAAAAATAATTATTGGCGATTAAATGTTACCTATTCAAGTTAGTAGTATTCATATTTATCCTGTTAAATCAACCGCTGGTATTGAATTGCTTCAAGCCGACATTAATCAACTCGGTTTAGCTTTTGACAGGCGCTTTGTGCTTTGTGATAACCAAGGGCAATTTATCACTGCACGCACAGAGCCAACGTTGTGCTTGATACAAGCAACGTTAACGACTACTGGCATAGAGTTAACAGCGAATGGTATGCCTAATCTAATGTTGAACTACAAAGCATTTAGTGCTCGCTATAAAAAAGTAATCGTTTGGGATGACGAAATTAATAGCCAAGTTTGCTCTGCTGAGGCTGATCGTTGGTTCAGCCGCTATTTAAGCCGTAATTGTCAGCTAGTTTTTTTTGGTGAAAGATCTAACCGTATAAAACAACCAAACACATCAGATGAAAGAAGCCTTGCTTTTGCTGATGGTTATCCCTTGTTATTAATTTCCCAAGCATCATTGAATGATCTCAATCAACGTCTTGCTCAACAAAACTTATTACCCGTCGCCATGTCACAGTTTCGCCCAAATATTGTTGTCAATGATTGTTCAGCCTTTGCAGAGGATATTTGGCAACACATTCGTATTGGAGAAATAGAGTTTATCGTCAGCAAGCCTTGCGAGCGTTGTGTATTTACTACGGTTAACCCTAAAAGCGGTAAAAAACACCCCCAGCAACAACCTTTAGCTACATTGAGGGATTACCGAAAAAGTGATCAAGGAGAGGTGTTATTTGGTCAAAATTTAATACCGCTAAATCAAGGTACAATAAAACAAGGAGATAAAATACAGATACTTAGCTTACGAAAACCACCAACTTTTTCTAGCGTTACGTTTCCTGCTATTAACCCGCTAAATATTGAGTCTGAAAATTCAATAGAGGTAAGTCAAATAACAAACAAGAAAGTGAATATTTATTTTGAAAAATGGCAAAAAAAATATCAAGGTGATAATCAAAAAACGTTATTACAACACGGTGAAGAGGCTGGTTTAATTTTACCCTACTCATGCTTAGCTGGCATGTGCGGTTGTTGTAAAGCAAAACTTATTAGTGGTAAAGTTAAACAGCTTAGTTATGATGGTCTAACAGAAAAAGAACAACAACAAGGCTATATTTTATGCTGCTCTAGCGTTGCCATATCCAATGTAGTTATTAAACATGACGGTTAGCAAACAAGTTAACACAATCATTGAAAGCCGTTTTTTAATAAATAAAAAGTAAATTAAAACAGTAAAAAACTTGACCTAAATCAATTTATCTTCGCTCTTTAATAAGTTAATTTCATAAGTTGATTTAAATCAACTTTTAACACTTCACTGAATGTAAGAATTATTGTAAAGAGCCAAATATAATTACAAAAACAACGCTACTTTAAACATTTAATAAAATATAAAACAGGGAATAATTATGAATAAAAATAAATTTACACTTTCTTTAATCACGGCAGCTATTTTAGCCGCGCCATCAGCTTTTGCCGCTGATACATTTGCAAGTGGCATCACTGAAGCGTTAAGTGAAAGTAAAGCTAAGCTATCATTTCGCGCTCGTTATGAAGGTGTTGATCAAGACGGTATTGATAAAGACGGTAATGCGTTGACAATAAAAAGCCGTTTTACCATTGAAACGGGTAGTTACCAAAATTTCTCATTCGGTTTAGAAGTAGATAATGTTAGCGCCTTAGTTGATGACTATAATAGTACAGCTAATAACAAGACTAACTACCCTAAAGTTGTAGACCCTGAAGGTACTGACGTAAACCAAGGTTATATAAAATACGCTAACAACGGTTTTAGTGCCGTTGTCGGTCGCCAGCGCATATTGCACAATAACCAACGTTTTGTTGGTGGTGTAGGGTGGCGTCAAAATGAACAAACTTATGATGGTATTCGTGCTCAATATCAAGCAGGCGCATTATCAGCTGACTATAGTTACATTCATAATATAAACAATGTTCTTGACAAAAATGATTCTGGTGAATTTCACTTAGCTAACCTAGGTTATAAAATCAATAAAAACCATAAAATATCAGCGTTTGCTTATATTTTAGACTACGATGCCTTAGTAAAATATAAAAATTCAAGTAGTACTTACGGTGCGCTTTATAATGGTAAATTTGACTCTGTTATAGTTAACGCAAGTGTCGCAAGTCAAAGCGATAATGGCGATAATTCTGATAACTATACAGCTACCTATTTAAATGCAGAACTTGGTTATAAAGCTGACGCAGTTACTGTATTAGCGGGTTATGAGTTGCTAGGTAGTGATAATGGTGTTGGTTTTAAAACACCACTGGCAACTGGCCATAAATTTCAAGGTTTTGCTGATAAGTTCTTAAGCACACCCGGTGAAGGTATTGAAGATGTTTATTTAACGGTTAAAGGTGCGGTATCTGGCGTTAAATTATCTGCTACTTACCATGATTTCAGCTCAGATGTTGATGGCATTGATTACGGTACTGAGATTGATTTAGTTGCGGTTTATGAAATTAACACAAGCTACGGCATTTTAGCTAAGTTTGCTGCATACAATGATGGTGATACAAACCCAGCTTATACTGATACAAATAAACTTTGGGTACAAGCTACTGCTAAATTTTAACGTTCAACAGTAATGAGTGCTAACGATTGTTAGCATTAATCTAAAACGCAAAAAGTGAGAAATTAGGGCGTAGCCTCTGAATTTCTTACTTTTTTTTGTTTTTGATTGGATTAGTTTAGTTTAGTTTAGTTTAAGGTGACATTATGCAAATGTTTATCGAGAAACTTATCGCTATCTGAGTATTAACCACCTAAAAGTCAGCAATAAAAAATCAAAGAACCTTTTAAATATTCCTCTAAAGCATCACATTATGATGAAGCTTTACGGCTTTTACTCGCTATACCGCCTATATACTTAATGGTAATTGCCTCTGTGCATTAAAAACATTAGAATAACCTCGATTTCATTCATTTAGGTTTTATTACTGTGTTATTAATGATCGACAATTACGATTCTTTTACCTTTAATCTAGTACATTACTTTCAAACGCTAGGACAAACCGTAAAAGTATTTCGCAACGATGAAATTACCCTAAATGAAATAACCCGCTTAAACCCTGACTATATTGTTATTTCCCCAGGCCCTTGTGATCCAAACTCCGCTGGCGTTTCATTAGCAGTAGTTAAACATTTTTCTGGGAAAATCCCCTTGCTCGGCGTCTGTTTAGGGCACCAGTGTATTGCCCAGCATTTCGGCGCTACAATAAAAAAAGCAAAAAAGCTAATGCATGGCAAAACAAGCTTAATAAAACATAATGGCAATGGGTTATTTCATCAACTTAAACAGCCATTACAAGTGACTCGGTATCACTCATTAATTGTTGATAAAAAAACCTTGTCTACTGATTTTGAAATAACAGCGGTGAGTCTCGATGAACAAGAAGGTAATGATGAAATCATGGCATTGCGCCATAAAAAACTTGCCATCTGTAGTGTTCAATTCCACCCTGAATCTATTTTAACCGAACAAGGGTTGGCTTTATTAAAAAATTTCATTAACATTTATAAAAAATAACACTTCATTTCTTTATAAAATTAATTATTTATTGGTATAAACCGATAAACTTAATCATACTTCTACAATCTTAATAAATACCGTGCAGCAACAATGCAAATTTTTGACTCCAACAATACTCTTATTTCAATTTACCAACGGGCTATTAGCCTTTCGATAAGTAAAGAATTTGCAGAACATCAACATGGAAAAGTAAACACCGTTCATTCTCAAGGTAGTGAACAAGAAAATCGCCGCCGTGAACTTCTATCTGTTGAGATAAAAGTACAGCAAGAAAAAATTGTTACCGCTCATGGCGAGGAACATTTTAAAAATCAAGTTATGGCTTTGTTTTATAGTGAAGTACGCCACAAAATAAATGAACAATTTGATAATAAAACCAACTTATACAGTAACGTCCTTTGTATAGAAGACGCCGCCCCTACAATTTTAGAGTTGTTATATTTGCGTGCAACGTCTATTAATAAAATAAAGCCCTTAGCTGTGTCATTATCTTGGCTATCTAGAGATTTAGTTAGCTTAGTTAATAAGCCCCAATATCGAAAACGTGCTGACGTACAAGTCAATGATGCAAAACTCGCTTTAAGCTATATAGGTTTAGATAATTTAAAACTAGTAATGCCAACCTTTATTTTAAAGCATTGGCTACCCAGTAACACCACACCTTACGGTTTAATGAAACGCAAGCTGTGGAATGATAGCCTATCTATTGCCTTAGCCGCGCAAGCACTTGCTCAAGATAAAGGGGTTGACTGTTATAGTACTTTTACCGCAGGCATGCTATCTAACATTGGTCAACTAGCGATTACCCGTTGTTTTTTAGCAACCTATAATGATATGTATAAAGCAAAATTACGAGAGGCCTATGAAGCTAAAGATAAACGCCTATATAACATCTTAACAAAAGTAGATAACTCCCCTGAATTACTGCTCGAACAGCTTATTTTACGTAGTAGTCAATTATCTGCTGATTTAATAGAATTAATGAATTTTGATCGATTGCCTATAACCGAAGTATTATTCGATTTAGCGTATAGCGATAATATAAAAAAAATGAGCCCTATTGCTCAACTCGTTGCGAAGGCAAAAGCCTATGTTAACTACAGAAATTTATCAAAAGAGAACTTACTAACCGATGAAGAAATTATCATTTTATTTAAATCTGTCAATTTAACTAAAGCTGAATTTTTACTATTAAAGAAGAGTGATATTGATCATTTAAAGCTAAAGTTTAACTAAGTTAAGATAAATCACGCTACTTTTTAAACGGCTAACCAAATGATATGATACTGCCGTTCACTATTTTACCCACTAACATTAGCTATATTACTACTACATGAGGATTTTTAAAATGCCAGAACAATTTCCAGTTGGCCGTGAGTTATTTGATGATGTTATGGTCCCTAATTATGCCCCTTCACCTGTTATTCCTGTTCAGGGTAAAGGCTCTAGAGTTTGGGATCAACAAGGTAAAGAATATGTCGATTTCGCTGGTGGTATTGCTGTTAATTCTTTAGGCCATTGCCATCCCGCGCTAGTTGATGCTCTAAAAGAGCAAAGTGAAAAGATTTGGCATGTATCAAATGTAATGACTAATGAGCCCGCCCTACGCTTAGCAAAAAAACTGGTAGACAACACCTTTGCTGAAAAAGTTTACTTTGCCAACTCAGGTGCTGAAGTAAATGAAGCCGCATTAAAATTAGCGCGCCGTTGGGCATTGAATGAATATAATGAAGAAAAAACACAAATAATTGCCTTTAAACAAGGTTTCCATGGCCGTACTTTCTTTACAGTAACGGTTGGTGGTCAAGCGTCTTATTCTGCGGGTTTCGGTCCTCGCCCTGCTGATATAGACCATGCGGAATATAATAATCTAGACAGTGTCAAAGCACTGATTTCTGATAAAACATGTGCCATCATGGTAGAGCCATTACAAGGTGAGGGTGGCATTATTTCACCAACACTTGAGTTTATTCAAGGTTTACGTGATTTATGTGACAAGCATAAAGCACTTTTAATTTTTGATGAAGTACAAACTGGCGTTGGCCGTTTAGGCTCATTATATGCTTACATGGATCTTGGTGTAACGCCTGATATTTTAACCTCCGCTAAAGGTTTAGGTGGTGGTTTTCCGATTGGTGCAATGCTAACCTCAACAGGTATTGCTAAGCACTTAGCTTTAGGCACCCATGGCAGTACATACGGCGGTAATCCTTTAGCTTGCGCGATAGCTGGTACAGTAATAGATATTATTACTAATAAAGATATATTAGCTGGAGTGAAAACTAAAGCTCAACAATATATTGATGGCTTGAATGCGATTAATACCAAGTATAATGTATTTGAAGAAATTCGTGGTAAAGGTTTATTAATTGGCGCCGTATTAAATGAAAAGTACCAAGGTAAAGCAAGCGACTTTTCAGTGGCAGCAATGACTGAGGGCGTTATGACCTTAGTTGCTGGCGCCAATATCATACGTTTTACCCCGTCATTAATTATTCCAAAAGAAGACATTACAGAAGGTTTAATCCGTTTTGAAAAAGCAGTGGCTAAACTGAAAATAAAGTAAATTGGCTAGCCCAATTTATTTGATTTTTCATATTTCACTATAATATAAACAACAATACTCATAACACTACGCGTTACTCATTATGGTTACAGACACTGAAGGCTACACTTATATTATTGAATACCTAACAGAACATTTAAGCTTATTTGAAAGTGCCACCATGGATGGAAATATCATCACCAAATCAACAGACACTGTCATACATGCTATTGAGATTGAACTAACTGGACAAATAATATCTGTGTGTAGCCAAAATGATCTACTGACTTCAACCTTGCGAAATACAATTATTCGTGAGGTAGATGCCATCGTTTATGACCTTGAAGAAATACTATCAAGTGTTGTTAATAACCCAGTGACGCCTGCACAGCAAACATTTATTAAAGAGTTTGCTACACTGATTAAAAATTTATTTGATAGCGAAATAAATACATTGAATAAATGATGAACGACTCCTTAATAAACATCACCTTAAGAGCAAACAGTAAAGCTAGTATTACCCAGGATTCTGCTATTCAAAAAAATGAAGATCAAACGTGAGTAAAATAAGCTTGTATGGTTTTAATAACTTAACCAAAAATTTAAGTTTCTCATTGTATAAACTTCATTACCTTGCTGATGACAAGAGTGTTACCTCATATAATGCTTATATCGCACAGAAATTTTCTGCTGATAAGTTAAATATATTACTCACTAAAATATGTCATGCCATTGGCGGCAATATTCTTAATATCGCCAATCAAGATTATAAACCACAAGGCGCTAGTGTTACTTTAATGATTTCTGAAGGTGAGCAAGCACACCCCTTACCTAACAATTTAATCGCTCACTTAGATAAAAGCCACCTTTGCATTCATACCTACCCAGATGATTTTTTTCAAGACTCACCTCTGGGCAATATTGCTATTTTCAGAGCTGATATTGAATTGTCTACCTGTGGGGTTATTTCACCATTAAAGGTGCTTAATTATGTTATTGAAGCGTTTAATGCTGATGTTGTTGATATCGATTACCGAGTACGAGGTATGACACGTAACGCTAATGGTGAAATGCTTTTTACTGATGAAAAAATTGAACAGGTAAGCCATTTTTTATCTAAACAATTATTGAGTAATTTTACTGTTATAGAAAACAACCTGCCTAAACAGAATTTATTTCATACGCGATTGGCTAAAAGTGAGATCCAACCTAACGATTATGTATTGAATTCTTGTAAAAGTAATTTAAATAATGATGAACAACGTAAGATAAAAGCCCAAATAGAACATGAATTACAACAACTGTTAACATCAGTTTAATTAAGTGACCTGTTTTATACGCTCTAAATAGATCGAAACTTGTACTAACCTTATAGACCTTTCATCCAATCTAATTGCTTATTCGTCTGTGTTTTTCGTTCTATCAATTCACGAATAAGTGGTGTTAAAATCAACTCCATTGCTAAGCTCATTTTCCCCCCAGGCACAACAAGTGTACTTACTCGTGACATAAAGGAACCATCAATCATCCGCAAATAATATTGAAAATCAACATTTTTCACCTCACGAAAGCGTATAACAACAAAGCTCTCATCTAATGTCGGGATTGCTCTAGCACTAAATGGATTTGAAGTATCAACCGTTGGCACCCGTTGAAAATTTATATGAGTGCGTGAAAACTGTGGTGTAATAAAAGAGATATAGTCTTCCATACTATGAACTATACTTGCGGTGACAGCTTCTCGATTATGACCACGGTCTTTAGTATCGCGGATAATTTTTTGAATCCATTCTAAATTCACAATAGGTACCATGCCAATTAGCAAGTCTACATGCTTCGCTACATTATTTTTTTCCGTAACAACACCGCCATGCAAACCTTCATAATACAAAAGATCAGTACCATCACCTAACCCTTCCCATGGAGTAAATGAACCAGGCATTTGATTATAAGGCACCGCTTCATCAAAGGTATGCAAATATCGGCGCATCATACCTTTACCTGTTTCACCATAGCTCATAAATAATTTTTCTAAAGCACCAAAATCATTTGCTAAGTCGCCAAAATAACTAATGTTAGTGCGTGTTTTTTTAGCTTTTCGCTTTTCCAGATCCATTTCTTGTCTTGAAAAACGATGAAAGCTATCCCCTTCAACATTTACCGAGCTTACACCTAAAGTTCGAAATATATGTTCAAAAGCAGCAGTAGTAGTAGATGTTCCTGCACCTGATGACCCAGTGACAGCAATAATAGGATTTTTTGATGACATAACGTTATTTACTAAATTTTAGATGTTCATATCATATAAAAGTTTACGAAATAAAGATACAAGCAAGAAATTAGCTGCGACGAGGAAATTTTACGCTAGAAAAGAACATTCCATTCCGGTGCCAATATTTTAGCTTAACACTGTTTTTTTTCATCCTCACTGAAAATAAAAAACCCAGCCAAGGCTGGGTTTTTAAATGAAGCTTAAATGAGTATTTAAGCTTCTACTGACTCTTCAACTTCTTCAACAGCTTCTTCAACTGCTGGACGGTCTACTAATTCAATGTAAGCCATAGGAGCTTTATCACCAGTACGGAAGCCACATTTTAAAATGCGAGTATATCCACCTGGACGTTCTTGGTAACGTTCACCAAGTTCGTTGAATAAAATACCTACTACTTCTTTGTCTTGTGTACGAGCAAATGCTAAACGACGATTTGCAACACTGTCGGTTTTGGCCATAGTAATTAATGGCTCTACAACGCGACGTAGTTCTTTAGCCTTAGCTACAGTCGTTTTAATAACGCCGTGCTTAACTAAAGAGCTTGCCATATTGCGGAACATCGCTTGGCGATGACTGCTATTACGGTTTAACTGGCGACCACTTTGACGATGACGCATGTGTTAATCCTTCTTAAAAAACTATTAAAAAAACGATGATCGAACTAGTCGTTGTCAACGATGCTTTCTGGTGGCCAGTTTTCTAGGCGCATGCCTAGTGACAAACCACGTGACGCTAACACGTCTTTAATTTCAGTTAGAGACTTCTTACCTAAATTAGGCGTTTTAAGAAGCTCAACTTCAGCACGTTGTACTAAATCACCAATATATTGAATTGCTTCTGCTTTTAAACAGTTTGCTGAGCGAACAGTTAGTTCTAAATCATCAACAGGACGAAGTAAAATTGGGTCAAACAATGGTTTTTCTTCCACTTGCTCAACTTCTTTAATATCACGAAGCTCTACAAACGCATCTAGCTGTTCAGCTAAAATAGTTGAAGCACGACGGATAGCTTCTTCCGGATCTAATGTACCATTAGTTTCCATGTCTAAAACTAATTTATCTAAATCTGTGCGTTGTTCAACACGGGCAGATTCAACATCATAGGCAATTCTAACTACTGGGCTAAATGAGGCATCAACCAACAAACGACCAATAGCACGATCTTCTTCCTCGGCATCACGTCTAACTGAAGCAGGTACATATCCACGACCCATTTCAACTTTGATTTCCATGCTGATAGAACCTTCACCTGTTAAGGTGCAGATAACATGATCAGGGTTTGTAATTTCTACATCACCATCATGTTGAATATCAGCTGCCGTTACAGGGCCTTCACCAGACTTAGTTAATGTAAGAACGGCTTCATCTTTGCCTTCTAAATTAACAGCTAGCCCTTTAAGGTTTAACAATATTTCGATGATGTCCTCTTGAACACCTTCTTTACTACTGTACTCATGTAAAACACCGTCAATTTTGACTTCAGTTACGGCACAACCCGGCATTGAAGATAAAAGAATTCGGCGTAACGCATTACCTAAAGTGTGACCAAAACCACGTTCTAATGGCTCTAAAGTTACTTTAGCGCGACGAGGGTTAATATTTTCAATACCAACCATGCGTGGTCTAAGAAATTCGGTTACAGAACCCTGCATATATGTCCTCTCTTAAAGTGTAACTTTACTATTTAGAGTAAAGTTCAACAATCAACTGTTCATTAATTTCAGCAGATAAGTCAGTTCTATCAGGAACACGTTTGAAAACGCCTTCTAGTTTCTTGCTATCTACTTCAACCCAAAGTGGTTTCTCACGTTGATCAGCTAAATCTAAAGCAGCGATAATACGTGCTTGAGTTTTAGATTTCTCACGAACAGAAACGTTATCTTCAGCTTTCACAGTGAAAGATGGAATATTAACTACTACGTCGTTTACCACGATAGCCTTATGGCTAACTAGTTGACGGGCTTCAGCACGAGTGCTTGCATAACCCATACGGTAAACTACGTTATCCAAGCGTTGCTCTAAAAGTTGTAACAAGTTTTCACCTGTATTACCTTTTTGACGTGCAGCTTCTTTGTAGTAATTACTGAATTGTTTTTCAAGAACACCATACATGCGGCGAACTTTTTGTTTTTCACGAAGTTGAACACCGTAATCAGACAAACGACCGCGACGGGCGCCGTGTTGACCTGGTATTGTTTCGATTTTACATTTAGTGTCAATTGCTCTAACACCGCTTTTAAGGAACAAATCTGTACCTTCGCGGCGACTAAGCTTTAACTTAGGACCTAAATATCTAGCCATTTTCTTTCTCCAACTATCCTAAAAAAAAGCGATTAAACGCGACGTTTCTTAGGAGGACGACAACCATTATGAGGAATCGGTGTAACGTCAGTAATGTTGGTGATTTTAAAACCAGCAGCATTTAAGGCACGGATAGCAGATTCACGACCTGGACCTGGACCTTTAACGAACACTTCAATATTCTTCAAGCCAAACTCTTTTGCAGTAGCGCCTGCGCGGTCTGCAGCTACTTGCGCAGCAAAAGGGGTAGATTTACGTGAACCACGGAAACCTGAACCACCTGCAGTCGCCCAAGATAATGCATTACCTTGACGGTCTGTAAGAGTCACGATTGTGTTGTTGAAAGAAGCATGGATATGAGCCATGCCATCAGCAACTTGTTTTTTTACGCGTTTACGCGAACGAACGGGTGTTTTAGCCATTGTCTAGTTCCTCTTACTTCTTAATAGGCTTACGAGGACCTTTACGGGTACGCGCATTTGTTTTAGTGCGTTGACCACGTAGAGGAAGACTGCGACGGTGACGGATGCCACGGTAACAACCTAAATCCATAAGACGTTTAATGTTCATTGAAACTTCACGGCGCAAATCACCTTCTACGGTAAACTTGTCCACTTCAGCGCGAAGCAAATCAATTTTTGCTTCGTCTAATTCACTGATCTTCGTTGATTCAGGGATACCAGCTGCCGCACAAATTGCTTTTGCACGGGTAGCGCCGATACCGTAAATCGCAGTAATGGCGATTACTGCATGCTTACGATCAGGGATGTTAATGCCAGCGATACGGGCCACTAAACACATCTCCTATAATTAATTAAATATATTGGTTGGAAAGCCCGTTAGGATACCCAACCATTCTCTTTTTTCGCAAATCGAAGCGGCATTATACAGAAAACCCCACATAATGCCAGTTCAAAAAGATTTAAGTGTAAGTCACTCATTACTTATTTTAGTTTTTCGCTTCAAATTTGTAATTTGTAACTTGTAACTTAGGCTACTAGCCTTGTCTTTGTTTGTGCTTTGGTTCAATGCAAAGAACGCGAATAACGCCTTTACGCTTAACCACTTTACAATTACGACAAATCTTTTTTACGGATGCACGTACTTTCATATCATTTACTCCGTTGTCGTTCTTAATATTAGTCTAAAGAACAACTTTAATTTTAACCTTTAAGGTTAGCTTTCTTAAGTACACTGTCATACTGATGAGACATCATATGCGTTTGTACTTGTGCCATAAAGTCCATAATCACAACCACGATAATCAATAATGATGTACCGCCAAAATAGAACTGAACGTCCCATGCCATGATCATAAACTGTGGAACCAAACAGACAAAAGTAATATACATCGCACCCGCAAGGGTTAGGCGTGTCATCACTTTATCTATATATTTGGATGTTTGTTCACCTGGACGAATTCCTGGAATGAATGCACCTGATTTTTTCAAGTTATCTGCTGTTTCACGCGGATTGAAAACCAATGCAGTGTAAAAAAAACAGAAAAATATAATTGCTGCTGCAAGCATTAATACATACAAAGGTTGCCCTGGCGACATAGCCTGAGAAACACCTTGTAAGAAATCAGCCATTGGCCCTTCACCTTGTCCGAACCAGCTCGCAAGCGTGCCAGGAAACAAGATAATACTTGAGGCAAAGATAGGTGGGATAACACCCGCCATATTCACTTTTAACGGTAAATGTGTGCTTTGCGCAGCGAAAACCTTACGGCCTTGCTGACGTTTAGCATAGTTAACAACAATACGTCGTTGACCACGTTCTACAAATACCACTAAATAAGTAATTGCAAATACCACAACGCCAATTAGCAATAATACCAATAAGTGCAATTCACCTTGACGCGCCATTTCAGCTGTTTGACCAACAGCTGATGGCATGCCAGCTACAATACCTGCGAATATAATGATTGAGATACCATTACCGATACCACGTTCAGTAATTTGCTCACCTAACCACATTAAAAACATGGTACCAGTAACCAAACTTACTACTGCCGTGAAATAGAAACTAAAACCAGCGTTAATCACTAGTCCTTGCATCATATCCGGTAAACCTCTAGCAATCGCTATCGATTGTACTGTTGCTAGAACTAATGTGCCGTAGCGTGTGTATTGGCTGATTTTACGACGTCCAGCTTCACCTTCTTTCTTAAGCTCTGCAAATTTTGGTGTCATCACCGTAAGCAGTTGCATAATAATTGAAGCTGAGATGTACGGCATAATACCAAGTGCCAATACTGAGGCTCGCTCAAGTGCACCACCGGAGAACATGTTAAACATTTCTACAATGGTGCCCTTTTGCTGTTCAAAGAACTGAGCTAATACAGCGGCGTCAATACCAGGGATTGGTACAAAAGATCCTAAACGTAGCACAATAAGCGCAATGAATACGAACCACAATCTTTGCTTAAGCTCAGACAAACCGCCTGCGCCTTTACTTCCCTTTTGAGAAGCCATACCTGGTTTAGCCATAATCTGTATTATTCCTCGATGTTACCACCGGCAGCTTCAATAGCTGCACGAGCACCTTTAGTTACGCCTAAGCCACGAACAGTAATTTTGCGTGTAATCTCGCCCGAAAGCATGATTTTTGCAGAAATAACGTTGCGGTTAATTAGACCAGCATCTTTTAACGCGTGAATATCAACAACATCACCTTTGATTAGGTTTAATTCATGTAAACGAACTTCAGCGCGAACTAAAGATTTACGTGATGTAAAACCAAATTTAGGTAAACGTTGTTTTAATGGCATTTGACCACCTTCAAAACCTGGGCGTACACTACCGCCAGAACGAGATTTCTGACCTTTGTGACCACGACCACCAGTTTTACCGATGCCTGAACCAATACCACGACCACAACGCTTTCTAGCTTTGTGAGATCCTGCTGCAGGGGATAAAGTATTTAAATGCATTATTAATCCTCTACCTTAATCATGTAATAAACCTTGTTGATCATACCACGTACAGATGGAGTATCTTCTAACTCTACTGTGTGATTGATACGACGTAGACCAAGGCCTTTTAATGTAGCTCTATGTTTTGGTAAACGACCAATAGAACTTTTTACTTGAGTTACTTTAACTGTTTTAGACATGCTGAATTACCCCAGTATTTCGTCAACGCTTTTGCCACGTTTAGCTGCCATGCCTTCTGGTGAATGCATATTCACTAGGGCAGAAACAGTAGCGCGAACTACGTTAATTGGGTTAGTAGAACCGTATGCTTT
>Ga0209081_1000870_pt1 | contig 18206 bp, 15 predicted proteins | sample GOMGulsemesocosm_4_FD_184636 | JGI IMG/M metagenome (GOLD analysis project Ga0209081, IMG submission 184636) | Methane-oxidizing microbial communities from mesocosms in the Gulf of Mexico - GOM15B Gulf of Mexico (SPAdes) (version 2) | ecosystem: Environmental > Aquatic > Marine > Cold seeps... | reverse complement strand
CGTCACCAACGAGGTGATGGTGGCTCTGTGTGGCGAAGCACTGGGTATCATGCAAAAGCTCAACGCCACCACGGTTGAGTACGCCAAGACCCGCGAGCAGTTTGGTGTGAAGATTGGTTCTTTCCAAGCTTTGCAGCACCGTATGGTGGATATGTTTATGGCCTGTGAGCAAACCAAATCGCTGCTCTATCGCGCGGTTTGCTCCATGGATGATGGTGCTCAGGATGCGGCTGAAGTCGAGAAGAACATTCTTGCCCTCAAGGTGATCGTTGGTCGCTCCGGCAAGCTGATTGGCGGTGAAGCCATTCAGATGCACGGCGGCATGGGCATCACCGATGAGCTGGATGTTGGCCACTATGCCAAGCGCCTTATGATGATCAACACCACCTTTGGTGATGCGGATTATCAGCAGCAGAAGTTCGCAGCGTTGAGTAATGCCTAAAAAATAGTGAGGCCTTCGCCCCTAGTGGATTGCGCAGCGCAATCCACTAGGGCGAAGGCCAACCCCCTCACAGAGAAAACCTCAAAATTTTCACCGCACAAATGCTTAAGCCAGCCTACCGCCATTTGGCTGTGACACAAATGACCACCATAAAGAAAAAGCAGTTTCGTTAGGTAAGTTTCCTTGTCTAGTGATTATCTACGTGACCGTTACGAGCGTAAATAAACCCAATTGCGCCGCCCTTCATCGCACACCAACAATACATCACTTAAACGCATGCACTGCCCCATGTCACTCGGCAACTCTTCGTTGAAACGACGCTTAACAGCCATCATTTGTTTATCGCGTTTTAGGTAGTCATACATTTTTTTAAAGCGAGCACTCGGATCTTGATGACGTTTTTCCGACAACTGCCACGTATAGTAAAACTGGCTGTAGCTCATGGTGACCGCGCCCAGTCCGATCAACAGCATCTTCTCGATATACAGCCTATAGCGATCGCTCATGCGCTGCCCGTCACTGGAAAAATCGACAAGCTCAGTAGCATCGGCAGACAATTCTAAACGATTCATTTCACCCAAAACGCCTGCGGGCAACTCGCTGTTCATCAAGTTATCCACAAGCGTATATTGCCCCCCCACACAGTCGATAAGTCGCCCAGTAAGCTCGCAGCCCACAGCCAATTGCTCTGATTCGATCGCGCTAGGATAGGCCGCGGGGCGTTGCCGTACCCACTCAGTTGATTTGCGGCTGGCGACAGGGTCATTCACTTGCGCTGCACTTTGCTGAGGTGCGTTCTCCCGAGGCAGCGGGCTTACTTTCTGGCGCGTCCGTTCAGGTTTAAACAACTCGACGCGAAAACGTTTAGCCGGTGTTTTCAGCAGTAAGTATTGGATCTGTGGCGAGTTGCGACGAAAGTCATCCAGCGACGGCAGGGAGGCTCCCTTGGCGCGCAGCTGACAATAAGACACCTCCAATGGCGTATTGCCCGTACACGCAAACGAACTGCCTGAAAAAAGCGCGGACGCCAAGCACAGAACTCGTATTAACACACACTCTCTAAACTGCATGGTGCCCTTGGTTCCTAAGTAAACTCTGCAACCTGAACATCATAGCTTGAAGCTAAATAACAAGCATAAAAAAACCCTCCGAGGAGGGTCTAAGGTCATACGAGACATAGAAAGCAGTGTATCAGTTGGTACGGCTGAGCATGTATTTCGCCACCGCTAGACGCGTCTCCTCATCGAGGTAATTTTGCTTGGGCATTTCTGGGTAATCTGGACGTTTCTTAATAGGGTTCGCAATGTATTCAGCTAGGCCCTCAGGGTTATCCATATACAACGCCTGAATCATCTGCACTGGCGGTCCAATAATACGACCGGTATAAGAGTGACAACCGCTGCAAACACCGAGGTAAGCAATTTTGCCACGGTCTGCCGGATCGATTTCTCTCGGCGGTACTGGGGTGTCCAGCAGGTAGGTATCCACCGCGTCGGTATTGCTGTAAGTACAGTCGCTAAAATCGTTTAAACCAACGGTAATGTAACGGTGGCGATTACGAATACAGCTGTCGCGGCTAACGCCAATGCGAACAATATCTGGGTTACCCGTGGTGAAGTTCAACAGCATTAACGCCTTCACTTCATCAATGGTGTCATAACCATTGTTCACCATGGTGTTATCCAACAAAACTACTTCATCGGGGGCTGGGTCAGACTCAGGATCCAACGTGGTGTTGGCCGCGTTGTTGTGATCGGTAATGATGATGCCGGCGGTTTTATTGCCGGTGATGATGTTGTTTTCAACCACTACCTGATCCGCCGCCATGATTAACACGCCCGTGCCGGCAGGGATACCAGCTACAGTAGAGCCTGGCGCACCAAAGTTGGCGTGGTTATTATTCACCACGAAGTTATTTCGAATGATCACGTCAAAAGTTGTTTTGATCGGCAGCCCCGGCGTAATGAAGGCCAAAATACCGCCGGTATTATCGTGCACATAGTTATTTTCAACAATCGCATGACGGCTGTTTTCAATTTCAATGCCCGCTACGCTGTCGAACACTTCATTGTGCGCAACGTGGATATTGTCACTCATACCAACGTAAATGGCCGCGTCTTCAATACCCGAGATAATGTTGTACTCAACAATGCCATTTTTTCCCAACTGCGGGAAAATGCCATACACACCGGTATCAATAATAATGTTATTTCGAATCTCAAAGTTATTACCGGCTTGGCCCATAATAGCGTTGCCTTTGTACTTTGTGATGAGGAAGTTCTCCACCACAATATTATTACCCGAGTACAAAATGGCGTCGTTCAACGTTCCCTTACCGTTTAGGGTGGCACGCTTGCCCTTCTCTATTACTCCGACTAAACGAATATTGTCCTTGTCGATGTAGATGGTTTCAGAGTACTCACCCGGCATAACCTGAATGGTGTCGCCCGGATTGGCCGCTTTCACTGCGTCCTGAATCAAATCACCCGGTTTCACCACATGGGTCACACCGTCGTATGCATCGGCAGCAACCGCCGAAGCAGAAGCAGATGCCGTTAAGTCCGCATCTTCCGCTTTGTTATAACCACCACCATAGCTGGTGCCGCCACTGGCGATCACCGGCACGGAATCACCCTGTCCCAAATAAAGCCCGCCAGCAAAAGCACCTGCAATCAGCAGTGCACCTACGAGTTTTCCTGTTTGCATTATTATTCTCCTCGTGAAATTCAATTATTAATCAGTGCCTTGCGGCGTAAACTCTTGGGTTGTTGTAAACCTTAGTCTTTCAATCCGTAACAGCCTGCGCCTCTGGCACAAAGTGATCAGCCGCCGTTGATAAAATGGGTTGCTCAAGCCCCGATGGCAGCTGTACCGGCACCTGCGGTTTGGCCGTCTCATCGGTTAGGGTTTTCATAAAGTCGACAATAAGATCAAGCTCATGGTCCGCCAAGTCTGGTTCCCAGATATGCCAGTGCAAATTCATCTCCACACCCTCTGGCACCGCATGGCCACGCCCTTTCGTGTAAAACTCGGTAGCATCGCGCAGATTATCAAACACACCAGAATGCATATAAGGGGCGGTTTTCGCGATATTGCGCAGGGTTGGCACCTTAAAGCCGCCTTTTAACTTGGCTGAATTAAAGGTCGCTTCAGCGCCAATGTCCAAGGGCATACCCTCAGGTTCTGGTGTACCAATAACCGCTATCTGATTGTTGGTAAACAGTGGCGGCTGGTGACACTCAGAACAGCGGGCCACAAATGAACGAAATACATTCAAGCCTGCGACCTCACGCTCGTTGAGCGCTTGGTGATTACCATGAGCGTACTGATCATAGCGGCTGTTCAACGAAATCAGACTGCTCTGAAACGCCGCCAAAGCCGTATATATTTGATCGAGAGTGATCTCCCCATCGGCACCAAAAGCCTGCTCAAACATGGCGGGGTAGTGTTCATTGCCATTGAGCGATGCCAGCAGCTGAACCGGGTTGTTGTTCATCTCATTGGTCGCATAGAGCGGACCCTGAGCTTGTTCCTCAAGGCTGGTGGCTCGACCATCCCAAAACAGGCGTGTTAGAAAGGCACTGTTCCACAAAGAGGGGGCTGAACGGCTACCGACTTCTCCAGTAATGCCGACCGACAGCGCTTTACCATCGGTAAAACCTTTGTCTGGCTGGTGACAGCTTGCGCATGACTGACTGCCATCGCCCGATAGCAGCGGATCAAAAAAGAGGAAGCGGCCGAGGTCGATTTGCTGTGGAGAGAAACCGTCGCGATTAGCGGGTAGCGACGTTTGTGTACCGCCCACACCACGGTTCTGTACGGAATCATAAAACTGATAAAGACTGCGCAGTTCACAACCCTTGTCGGTCAGTTCAAAACTCGGAGGGCAATGTTCCGCCAGCCTAAAATCCGTATCGGCACGCTGCAATTCATCGGCAGAGAGCATCACGGCAACCGGCTGCTCATAATTTACTTGGGCTGTCGTTGTAGGCGACAGCGCTGTCGCAGAAAGGCAGACCACAGCGACCAGACCCACCGCTAGCCCCCCTAGTTGCCATGCCTTCACGGTGCTACCTGACTCGCGATATACGCAAAAACATCACGCTTCAAAGTCTCATCGGTCATGGTTTTGGCCATAAACTGCATCTGTTTACCGTAGCGGTCAGCACTGCCGCGAGTACCCTCTAAAAAGTGCCCATATTGACGTTCAAGATAGTTAAGCTCTAAGCCTGCCAGCCTCGGCGCCTGAAATACTGGGTTGCCCTGAGCTTTACCGCCATGGCAGCCTCCGCACTTGGCTTGGTAATAACTTGCGCCCTTTGCCAAGTCAGCCTCAGGCAGCGACCCAGTCGACGGGGCGCTAACCGGCAGGGTGGCAACATACAGAGCCAAACGCTCCACCTGCTCGTCCTTCAACCCTTGCGCCATGGCTTGCATTTGACTTCCCTGGGCGTCAGCCGAGCCACGCTGGCCTGCGCGAAACTGCAACAACTGCCGAGTAATGTACTGCGCCGACTGACCGCTTAAGTTGGGAGCCCCCAAAGCGGCATTGCCTTGCCCCTGCACACCGTGGCAAGCCGCGCACTGGGCAAACTCAGCCTCAGGTGAAGCAAGCGCTTCTCCTGCGGCGGCACATAGAGACAGAGAAATTAACAACAGGTGTCTGAATCGAATCATCTATATGACCTCGTCGGGTTTGTATGCGCAAATTGCAAAGTCGTAAAACCGTCGCAATCGCCAGTTATAGTGATTATCAAGGGAAGTGTCCAAGCCGTCTTATGAATTTCGAAATACGCTATAGATAACTGCCATACGGATATGCATAAGTCATGAATCCGTCAGCAGTCGAAAGGCTCACACGTCTTATCCATGACAAACACCTCGAAGGCGTTCACCGCAGGCCAGCGCCATGCGAGTCACCAGCGGCTGGGGTTAGGCTTTAGGGCCAACAACAGCACCATCGATGATTGAAACAAGGCAGGAAAATTGAGCCACGACCTGTGAATTTTGAAAAACACCAGACCAAAACGTAAAAAACCGCAGCAACTTCCCGTTGCTACGGTTAAATCTCAAAAGATTTTTTACCCTAATCCCTTTAGGCTTCGTGCCTTATATTCAATTTTCCCTTGTGCCCATCCGTGCGCCCGCATCCATACGGATATAATAATAGACACTTATTCGGCAATACCCAGTTAACCGTACAACTTTCTTTTGCTCTGCACCAAAAACGCCGTATTTCATACTCCTACATCGCTAAAAAATGCCCGACACACGGCCCTTCACACGGAAACAGCCTAAACAGAGTCCTTATCGGCGCGTATCAATAAGCTTTGACGCTGCACAATATGCTGAATCAACAGTTCTTGATCGGCCACCCCCATTCCCCGAAACTCCATTCGCACATAATGAGTGCCCTGCATAGCTTCAGCTTGATCTCGTTCAGCTAACTGGCAAGCGACCACCACACCATGGGTATGGATGTGCACCTCAGACGGTCTGAGCAGTAAATCCAGGGCCAGCACCGAGCCCAGCGCAATGGGCTCATCGATCACCAGCGCCATGCCACAGGCACTGATATTCACTTCGTGCACGCGGTGTGCAATACGTTCGACCAAACGCGACTCCACCTCCAACTGGCCGACCAAATAATTGAGCTTTTGATCCATCGCCCCAAGCAACTGCGCCATCTCGGGCTGTTTCACCCCCACCAGCGGCAGCAGGGTTTGAATGGTTTTATCCAGCGTTTTCAACAACACCTGCGGGTCAGAGCTCACGCCCCGCTCAACCGTAACGACTCCCTGATCAAGCTCTTCAGGCGAGAGCCGCCGATAAGCCACACCAATGGCGTCATTAATGCGAAAAAAACGACGCCTTTCATCACCACGGTCGAGGCTACTGCTCATAGGATTTCCACAACACTAGAATATTTCATTGGATTTCAATTCAAAGAGATAACCCGGATCCAAATCCAGGTCACGCAGGAGGTCGCCGCCCTCTTCTTTTAAGAGCTTGACGTCATCGGCATTCAACGTCGCATCCAAGCCCTGCTGTATTACGATTTCGACGCGGCGATTGCGCGCCCGATTTTCACGTGACGTGTTATCCGTCAATGGCCGACTAGAGCCGAAGCCAGAAACCTCGAAACGCATGGGGTTGATATCATCTTTCATCAACTCGTGGGCAACCGATACCGCACGGCTGGAGGAGAGCTCCCAGTTAGAGCGAAACCGCGCCGTTTTAATCGGTATATTATCCGTGTGCCCCTGCACCGTGATTTTTCCGGGTTTCACCCGTAAGACTTCACGAATTTCGTCCAGCACGTCGTAATAATCATCGGCGAGTTCCGCCGAGGCTGTTTTAAAGGAGCCTTTCTCTCGGATGCGAATGATGATCTGCCGCCCACGGGTTTCGACCTCCACCTCGCCGGCGGCAATTTGATCGTGCAGCGATTGAGCCAGCTCAATGGCGTCTTGTTCCGTCTGCGCCACCATCTCCTCAAGTTTTTTCTTAATGCGCGCTTTGGTGCCGGCGTCCTTATTTTCTTCACCCTGCTGAACGTCGAACTCTTCCGTACAGTCAAAATCCAAAGAGCTTTGCGTCAAGTCTTCGGTTTTCTGCCAGATTTCATTAATAGGTGTTGGCTCGGGGATGGCGGGACTGAATTCCCGCGCAATAATACTGGTGCCCTTGGGCACGTCTGTGACATTGAGCTTATTCTGTACGCCAAAGGCCTGCGCCATAGAGCCCGCTAGACGCTTAAATTTCATCGCGTCCATTTCAGAAAAGGACAGTAAAAGAACGAAAAAACACATCAACAGCGACATAAGGTCGGCAAAAGTACCCATCCAAGCGGGCAAGCCCTCTGGGGGACAATTGCAATCCTGCTCTTCATCACTCATTGAGAGAGCCCTCGTTTACATCGGCGCTGTATAAACAACACCATAAGAGGGTTTGAAAAGGGCAACCATACTGCCACTGTCGATCATCCATGCAACGTTGCTCCGCTAAGTTTCTGGCACTTCACGCTTGCTCTCAGGCAGATAAGTGCGGAGCATAGAATCAATAACACGAGGGTTTTGTCCCGCCTGAATGGCCAAGAGTGCATCAATGACCAAGCTTTTAACCATCGCCTCCTCATCAGCCCGCAGCGCCAACTTGGAAGAAACCGGGTCGCAGAAGGCGTTGGCCACGATGGCCCCATAAAGTGTCGTCAACAGCGCTACCGCCATCGCGGGGCCGATCGATTTAGGGTCATCCATGTTGGCAAGCATCGCCACCAAGCCCACCAATGTACCAATCATGCCCATTGCCGGCGCCATCACACCCATGTCCGCAAACATCCTAGAGGCGTGTGTATGGCGCTGGGCCGCCAGTGTTTTGTCTTTGCCTAATAAGGTTTTAACCACTTCAGGGTCGTGACCATCGACCAGCAACTGAATGCCTTTTTGCAGAAAGTCATTGCCGACTTCTTTACCCTCAAGTGACAGCAACCCCCCCTTGCGCGCGGCATCGGCCAACTCAACGATCTCGTCAATCAAGTCCAACGGGTCATCAAGCTTAAACATAAAGCTCTTACCCGCTGTTTTGAGTGCGGTGAAATATTGACCAATACCGTATTTCGCCATCACAGCAAAAAAGGTGCCGCCAAACACAATCACAAACGAGGGAACATTGACAAACATCATCAAGTCGCCGCTCATCATCATGGTGACGATGATCAGACCCAGGGCCCCGAGCAGGCCGACGAGGGTAGCTAAATCCACAAACAACTCCTTGTAGCATTATTGTTCTTAGCGATAGTTTGGGCAACTGCATCCAAACCGCTTCAGTGTGGGATGTTTACACCGGACACCGAATACCGCAGAACTTACAGTTCTACTATCGGCGGCACTGTCATTTACGCCAGTGCTAATTATTCTTTGGTCGTTTTTTTAAACACTTAATCCAGAGCCCGCAACGCCAGCCCCAACGTACTCGTCAGTCTAGCCGATTTTTTCAGCACCGCTCTTTTCGAAGTAACGGAGGCAGGCCATACATTGACCCTTTCCCGCCGCTCCAGTAGGGTTCGCAGTTTACCCTTTCTAGAGCGAGAATCCTGTGGCCGCGAAAAAAAAATCCGTTGATTTTGAACAAGCACTGCAAGACCTAGAGGGACTTGTCACGACCATGGAGCAGGGTGAGCTGAGTCTCGAAGAGTCCCTTAAAGCTTTTGAGGAGGGCATCAAGCTAACCCGCGACTGCCAAGCTCGTCTCAGCGAAGCTGAACAAAAGGTCCAGCTTTTACTGGAAGAGCAAGGCCAACTGCAAGCTACCCCCTTCCCCAACGAGGCTTAAACCGCATCCATGAGTACTCCGGCCCACACAGACAACAGCCATACCTTGGCTGACTTTCTCCAGAGCAGCAAAATCCGAGTCGACCAAGCACTTACTAAGCGCCTACCCAACATCGCCGCGGTCGCCAATGAAGACCTCGTAGCCGCCATGCGCTACAGTTTACTCAGTGGTGGCAAACGCGTGAGACCGGTATTGGCTTATGCCAGCGCTCAAGCCATCGGCAGCAAAGCGCCCGCCGAAAATATAGACGCGGCGGCCTGCGCCATCGAGTGTATTCACGCCTACAGCCTGATTCACGACGACCTTCCCGCAATGGATGATGACGCCCTACGTCGGGGGCAACCGACCTGCCACAAAGTTTATAGTGAAGCCAGCGCTATTCTGGCTGGCGACGCACTGCAAACACTGGCATTTGAGTGTATTACCCGTGCGAAAAGTATCAGCGGGCAAACACGACTGGTCTTACTCGAACAATTAATTGAAGCGTCAGGTCATCAAGGTATGGTCATGGGCCAAGCCATCGACCTTGCTTCCGTGAATCAGCAAGTCGACCTAGAACACCTACAGAAAATGCACAGATTTAAGACAGGTGCGCTTATTAAAGCGGCGGTATTGATGGGCGCTCACGCCACCGAGCAGGCCACTGACGAACAGCTGGTGTCCCTCAGTCATTACGCCGATGCCATCGGCCTAGCGTTCCAAGTTCAAGACGACATACTTGATGTCATCGCCGACACAGAAACACTCGGCAAGACTCAGGGCGCCGATCAGGCTCTCAACAAGCCAACCTACGTGTCACTACTGGGGCTTGAGTGCGCACAGGCCAAAGCGCAAGCCTTGCACCAAGAGGCACTCGCGGCACTTAAAAGCTTCGACGCTCGCGCCGACACTCTGCGCCAACTGTCTGCTTATATAATCGGTCGCAGCCACTAATGCGCGGCGGGCGAAGACGCCATAACCTGCCGTTAAGACCGCCGATGTGCAATGAAAGCAAAGCAGTGCTAGGCAAGCTCCCTCGCGCAGCCTAAAATACTTCCTTTTATACAGTTGTTGCCTGCTTACATGTTTGAACAGATCCCTCTCTCCAGACCCAACACTCCGCTTCTTGACGGCATAGATTCGCCTGAAGATTTGCGACTGCTGTCAGAAGAGGAGCTGCCCACGCTCGCCAATGAACTGCGCGAGTTTTTGCTGTTCAGCGTCGGCCAAACAGGTGGACACTTTGGCGCCGGTTTAGGCGTCATAGAACTGACCATTGCCCTGCATTTTTGCTACGACACGCCAATAGATAGAATCGTCTGGGACGTCGGCCACCAAACCTATCCCCACAAAATACTAACGGGCCGTCGTGAGCGAATGCTTACTATGCGCCAAGGTGGTGGTTTATCAGCGTTCCCCAAGCGCAGCGAGAGTGAATTCGATACCTTTGGCGTGGGCCACTCAAGCACCTCTATCAGCGCCGCGCTGGGCATGGCGCTGGGCAGCGAACTCGCCGCAAAAATAGAACAGGGTATAGAGAACACCCGTACCGAGTCAGATTCTGCCGAGTCGCCAGGGGATCACAAAGACCCGCTACCACAACAAAAGCGTAAATCCGTAGCCATTATCGGCGACGGAGCCATGAGCGCCGGCATGGCATTTGAAGCCCTGAACCATGCGGCCCACACCGAAAGCGACATGCTGGTGATACTAAACGACAATAATATGTCGATCTCCCACAGTGTCGGCGGACTCGCCACTTACTTCTCCAAGGTCTGGGCCAGCAAGCTGTATACAAATTTCCGCGAAGGCAGTAAAAAAGTGCTATCGAAGATCCCGAAAGCCTGGGAACTCGCTCGCAAGACAGAAGAGCACATGAAGGGCATGATCTCGCCCGGCACACTGTTTGAAGAGCTCGGTTTCTACTATATAGGCCCAATCGACGGCCATGACATGGAACGTTTGGTACACGATTTAAGAAACCTGCGAGACCTGCCGGGCCCTAAACTGCTGCACATCATCACCAAAAAAGGCAAAGGTTTTGGCCCAGCCGAGGCTGACCCGGTGGGCTATCACGCGCTGAGCAAGATCGAGCCGACAAAGCCTCAAGCACCTGAAGCCGTCGACACGGTCGAGTCAAAGCAGAAGAAAGCGCTGCGGCCCCAAAAGAAGTACCAAGACGTCTTCGGTGAGTGGCTGTGTGATACCGCGGCCACCGATGAGAAGCTCATCGGCATTACCCCAGCCATGTGCGAAGGCTCAGGCATGGTCGAGTTCTCCGAGCGCTTTACCGATCGCTACCATGATGTCGCGATTGCCGAACAACACGCGGTGACTCTGGCCGCCGGCATGGCCTGTGAAGGCGCCAAGCCCGTGGTGGCCATCTACTCCAGCTTCTTACAACGTGGTTACGATCAAATGGTGCACGATGTCGCCATTCAAAACCTCGATGTCACCTTTGCGATAGACCGTGCAGGCCTGGTCGGCGAAGACGGCCCCACGCACGCTGGCGCCTACGACCTCAGCTTTATGCGCTGCATACCCAACATGGTGATTGCCGCGCCCAGCGACGAGCAAGAATGCCGACAGCTGCTGACCACGGCTTACAACTACCAAGGCCCCGCCGCAGTACGCTACCCGCGTGGCACAGGGCCCGGCGTTGCCACGCACACAGAACTTCGCAGTGTTGAATTAGGTAAGGGTTTAGTGAAGCGCGAAGGCCAAGGCCTCGCCATCCTTAACTTTGGTAGTTTAATGCCCGCTGCGCTCGCCGCCGCTGAGCGCCTAAACGCCACCGTTTGCGACATGCGCTTTATCAAACCTCTGGACACGCAACTTATTCGCAACATGCTGGACCAACACAACCTGCTAGTAACTCTGGAAGAGAACGCCATCATGGGCGGTACAGGCAGCGCCGTTGCAGAATGGCTTAACAGCGAAGGCATCACCATGCCGCTGCTGCAACTGGGCCTGCCGGACCGCTTCATTGAACACGCCAAGCACGAACAGATGCTGAGCGAAGTCGGTTTAGACGCTGAAGGCATCTACCAAAGTATCAGCAAGCGCCTAGTGCTGCTCGAGAGCAAGCAACAGGTCGCCCGATAACCCCCCTTTCTTCTCTGGGCGCGACACCGAGCCCAGTATCGAACGAGAACAACAGCATGCCTTGGTTACAACTTCGAATTAACACTAAACGCAAGCAAGCGCCCTCTATAGAGAGCGCGCTGATCAAGGCCGGTGCCGCCTCGGTGACCCTGGAAGACAATGCCGACCAGCCGATCCTCGAGCCAGAGTTAGGCACAACACCCATCTGGGACGCCACCCGTATTACCGGCCTATTCGAAGCCGACATAGACACCAACGCCGTCGGCGAGCGCGCGGCCAGCTTCCTCGGCTCCCCCCTGCCCGAACACCGCTGGGAGCAGTTAGAAGATAAAGACTGGGAACGCGAGTGGATGAAGAATTACCACCCTATCCATTGCGGCAATGATCTGTGGATTTGCCCTAGCTGGCTTGAACCACCAGAGCCTCAGGCTGTAAACCTGCTGCTCGACCCGGGCCTCGCTTTCGGCACCGGTACGCACCCAACCACCTTTCAATGCTTGCAGTGGCTGAGCGAACAAACGCTCGACGGACAAACCGCCGTCGATTATGGCTGTGGCTCTGGCATTCTCGGCATTGCCGCTTTACTGCTCGGTGCCAGCAGCGTCATCGGTGTCGACATCGACCCCCAAGCCCTGCTCGCCAGCCGCGACAACGCACTGCGTAACCAGCTCGACCCAGCCCGTTTCCCCGTATTCTTGCCGAAAGACGCGCCAACCGAGCCGAGAGATTTAATGCTGGCGAATATCCTCGCTGGCCCCCTTGCCGAACTGTCCCAAAGCTTGGCGGAACAAACCAAGTTGGGCGGTAAGTTGTGCCTCTCTGGCATACTGAACACTCAGGCAGAGGCCGTAATGTCCGCCTACCGCCGCTGGTTTGACTTTGACCCAATTCGCCAAAAAGATGAATGGGTGTGCCTCACCGCTGTAAAAAAACGCGCGTAAATTCACAAAAAAGAGCCTCAATGCCAGATCCGCGGAGGAAACTCCGCGGATTGATTTACCCGCCTAGGCCGATCAGGCTACACTCCGCTCAGATTTTTTGACTGATATATTAGGCAGTTAGCTCACATCGCTCATATACTAATTGAGCTTTGATGTATTACATCACGCAGACACAGGCAAACGCAGGTAAAGGTTGGATACACAGATGGCAGACCGGGTGACTTGCTGCCCCCATTGCAGCACCTCTTTTCGTATTACCGACACGCAACTGCAAAGTGCCAAAGGTGCTGTGCGTTGTGGATCCTGCCTGAAAGTGTTCAAAGCGCTAGACCACCTCCTGCCTACGCCTGAACCACTCGCGGCCTCAACAGGGGATGCAGAACCACCTAAAATGCCCTCGGAGAAAACACCAGAGGAGCCGCCGGTCCATGAAGACATCAGCGCCCCCAGAGCCAGCTTTATTGAAGTTGATGTCGATTTAGACGCAGACAAAGCGAGCAGCGACCGCCTAAGTTTCGATCAACACGCCATTGATGAGGTTCACGCAGATGACCTCCACGATGATGATGAAATGCTCATCAGCGATGACATGGACAAGATCGAAGACACCCAAAACATCACCCTTGGCAACCTCAGCGCTGATTTCCAGTCAGACCATGGTGCTGGTTTATTTGACCGTGACATTAAAATCAGCGCGCCACTCCATCAAGACGACAGCGACGAATCTTGGGCGGTCGGACTGCTCGAGGACGATGAGTCTGAAGCTGAAAACAGCGATGATTTAGGCCTCCAACAACAAGACATCAGCCAAACGGATGCCGATTTCGATTACAGCCGCGCCACCACCGGTACTTTTAACGCCCTTGACGATGCAGATATAGAAGCAGCACTGGGTGAATCACTGCACAGCAGCGAGCGCAAAGAGCCTATTTTTAGTTTGGTCGAGGATGAGCAAGCGCCGCATGAGCTCGACGAGAATCCATTCAGCGCAGACGAAGTGTTTGAGAACGACCCCTATGCAGTAGATGACGCCGACGACAACGTCGCCATGCTCTTGCAGGCCATCCAGCCCGCACCGGTTGAAATGGAGTGGCAAGAGAGCTCAGCCTGGCCCCAGCGATTACTCTGGGGAAGCCTCAGCCTGCTTGCCGCTATCACACTGGCGGCGCAAATTGGCGTGTATAAGTTTAATGACCTCAGCCGTATCGAGCCCTACCGCAGCCTCTACGCCAGTAGCTGCCCACTACTAGGCTGTCAGCTGCCCAGCATCGCCGACCCAGCCCGAGTCAAAGCCTACAACCTAGTTATCCGTAGCCACCCGCGCACCGACAACGCCCTAGTCGTGGACAGCATCCTGCTAAACTCCGCACCCTTTACACAACCGTTCCCGGACCTGCTTCTTAATTTCGGCGACATTAAAGGCCGCCCGATCGCCAGCCGTCGCTTTACCCCCGCTGAGTACCTGTCGGGAGAAATGGCCGGCATTACAGAAATGCCGAACGGCCAGCCCGTGCATATATCCCTCGACATTATTGACCCAGGCCCAGAGGCGGTTAACTACAGTGTCGAAGTGCCACTGAACTAACGATCCCAATAGGCGCAGATATTAACGTCCAATTCGCACGCCCTGATGCCACTACACCCCCCGCCAGCCCTCAAGCTTAGGATTTTCCGCAGTTTCCGGAAAAGAGCGCCACCACACTCTTGACTTTGCTGATAACCTTCATTTTTAGCGACTATTTTTTCGTCAATTTGTGCATTTTATGCTTTTCCTATTCCCCCCTTCGCGGGTATGATGGCCACCCTTTTTAGGGGCAGCTGAAATTACCCACAAGAGTCAATTCATAGCTGATACGGCGATCATAGGCGTGCGAGCGACAAGCTCAGACAGCACATTGATCAGCCACATGTTCAGCCCGTAGAGGTTTGAGCAGTCGTCATTTTTTTGGGGTTACACCTTGTTTCATATTGGTCCTTACCAGATTGCCAACCAAGTGGTGCTAGCACCTATGGCTGGCGTCACGGATCGCCCATTTCGGCAACTGTGCCGCAAGCTGGGTGCCGGTTTGGTGGTGTCCGAAATGGTGACCTCAGATACAAGCTTATGGAACAGCCGGAAATCGCAGACTCGTCTCAACCATACGGGTGAGGCAGAGCCCCGCTCAGTACAGATAGCCGGCGGCGACCCGCAGATGATGGCCGACGCCGCGCAAATGAATGTCGAGCGTGGCGCGCAGTTGATTGATATCAACATGGGGTGCCCAGCCAAAAAAGTGTGCAAGAAAGCCGCTGGTTCCGCGCTGCTGCAAAACGAACCCCTGGTCGCTGAAATCCTCAGCGCCGTGGTCGAAGCCGTCGATGTGCCCGTGACGCTGAAGATTCGCACAGGCTGGAATAGAGAAAACCGCAATGGCGTGACCATTGCGAAGATGGCTGAGGATGCCGGCATTGCCGCCCTCGCCGTTCATGGCCGCACCCGCGCAGACGCCTATAAAGGGAATGCGGAATACGACACCATCGCGCAGATCGTGCACGCGGTGGACATGCCAGTCATGGCAAATGGGGATATAGACAGCCCCGAAAAAGCCAAATTTGTTCTCGAATACACGGGCGCGCAAGCGGTCATGATAGGCAGAGCCGCCCAGGGCTGCCCTTGGATATTTCGGGAAATAGAACATTACCTGCGCACAGGACAATACCTGCCCGCAGCCTCGCTCAGCGAGGTGTACTCAATTTTATCCGCACATTTGTGCGAACTGCACCAATTTTACGGTGATTTCATGGGGGCTCGCATTGCACGTAAACATGTGAGCTGGTACTTAAAGACCGTCGACAACAGTGACGTGTTCCGCAAGGCCTTTAACCAAATAGAAAATGCTCAAGAGCAACATGCCAGTGTTCAAGGTTTTTTTGAACGACTGATAACGATAGAGGAACAAGCGGCATGAATACAGCGGAAACGCTAATGGCAGAAGCGCCAATAGAACTGACCACCCCAGCAGCAGAACAAGCACCGGTTGCCAGCCAAAACCAGTCACTACGTGATTGTGTTGAGCAGGCCATGGATAACTATTTCAAGCACCTCGACGGCCAGCCCGTCAGCGATGTGTACGAACTGGTCATGGCCGAAGTAGAAGCGCCCATGTTGGAAATTGTGATGAAGTACACCCGTCACAACCAAACCAAAGCAGCGCATGTGCTGGGCCTTAACCGCGGCACGCTGCGCAAGAAGCTCAAGCAGTACGGCCTGTTGTAATAAAGGCACGACACTGACGGATATTTGAAGGGGGGAGCATTGCTCGCCCCTTTCTTGTTCTTGGCGCCACTCCCTTTAACATCACCGGATGTCGGCCCCTAAGCACAAAAGATGTTTTGTTTTAGCCACTACTTTCAGCCACATTTTTTAGCCACCAAGGGAACCCTAGCCCCATGAGCAACCAACTCGTTAAGGTTAAACGCGCACTGATCAGCGTGTCAGACAAGACCGGCATTGTAGAATTTGCCCAGCAACTCGCCGCGCATGACGTTGAAATTCTCTCTACTGGCGGCACCTTCCGCCTGCTAACTGAAAATGGCGTTGCCGCCATTGAAGTGTCTGACTACACCGGCTTCCCCGAAATGATGGACGGCCGCGTTAAGACGCTGCACCCGAAAATCCACGGCGGTATCCTTGGACGTCGCGGTAAAGACGAAGCCGTCATGAAAGAGCACGGCATCAACGAAATCGACATGGTTGTGGTTAACCTTTACCCATTCAAGGCGACCGTTGCCGATCCAAGTTGTGACCTGCCAACCGCTATCGAGAACATCGATATTGGCGGCCCAACCATGGTGCGATCTGCAGCGAAGAACCACAAAGATGTGAACATCGTTGTGAACGCCTCTGACTACGCCACCGTGCTTGACGAGATGAAAGCCAACGACGGCTGCACCTCGTACGAGACACGTTACGACCTGATGGTTAAAGCCTTTGAGCATACCGGTCAATACGACGGCATGATCGCTAACCACTTCGGCGCGCGCCCTTCTACCTTCGCCCCTGGTGAGAACGCTGAACGCGATTTCCCCAACACCTACAATGTCCAGTACACAAAAACACAGGACATGCGTTACGGCGAGAACCCACACCAGAAAGCCGCTTTCTACGTTGAAGCTGAAAAGGGCGAGGCCTCTGTTGCCACTGCCAAGCAGCTGCAGGGTAAAGAGTTGTCGTTCAACAACGTCGCCGACACCGACTCAGCACTTGAAACGGTTAAGCAGTTTGACGAGCCGACCTGTGTCATCGTCAAACACGCCAACCCTTGTGGTGTAGCGGTTGCCGTTGATATCAAGACCGCTTACGAGCTGGCCTTCGCCACCGATCCAGAGTCAGCGTTTGGCGGCATCATCGCCTTCAACCGCGAGCTGGATGCAGCGACCGCTCAGGCGATTGTTGATAAGCAGTTTGCCGAAGTGATCATCGCGCCAAGCGTTAGCGTTGAGGCCGTTGAGATTATCAAAGCCAAGAAAAATCTGCGTCTGTTGGCCTGTGGCGAGTGGGGCACTGATCGCCCTGTCTCTCTGGACTACAAGCGCGTCAACGGCGGCCTGCTGATCCAGCAGAAAGACAACGGCATGATCAGCAAGGATGACCTTAAGGTTGTCACCAAGGTTGCGCCAACTGACGCGCAGCTGGACGAACTGATGTTCGCCTGGAAGGTTGCCAAGATGGTTAAGTCTAACGCCATCATCTACGCCAAAGATGGTCAGACCATCGGTGTGGGCGCCGGCCAGATGAGCCGCATTAACTCAGCGCGTATCGCGGGTATTAAAGCGGAACACGCCGGTCTGGAAGTGGTCGGTTCTGTTATGGCATCCGACGCCTTCTTCCCTTTCCGCGACGGCATCGACAACGCCGCCAAAGCGGGCATCTCTGCGGTGATCCAGCCGGGCGGTTCTATGCGCGATGAGGAAGTGATTGCGGCGGCCGACGAGGCGGGTATGGCGATGGTGTTCACGGGTATGCGTCACTTCCGTCACTAAGATTTATTAAAAGCGCGCCCTTTCTGCGAGAGCGGCGTTGCTTCGATGCTCGGTTGGTCACGTATACCTATACGCTCCCGCCCTGCGCTTCGAGGCGCCTTGCTCTCACTAGAAAGTTCATCGCTTTTACTTAAATCTTAGAAACAAAAAAGGAGCCTTTATGGCTCCTTTTTTGTTGTCTAAATTTTCACTTCAAAGCCTGCTTTGTGCCATGGGACTAAACCGCTCGCGCGGTAAACAGCATCAAGTTCAGCGTTTTTATCCAACATCGGTATAACCCCAAGAATGGCATAGGTTCATCCTGTGAAGTGAAGTAGGTCTCTCACCACTCACCTCACGCACAGGAATAAACCCATGACACAGTCTCATCATAACTCACCCAC
>Ga0209081_1000869_pt1 | contig 18220 bp, 16 predicted proteins | sample GOMGulsemesocosm_4_FD_184636 | JGI IMG/M metagenome (GOLD analysis project Ga0209081, IMG submission 184636) | Methane-oxidizing microbial communities from mesocosms in the Gulf of Mexico - GOM15B Gulf of Mexico (SPAdes) (version 2) | ecosystem: Environmental > Aquatic > Marine > Cold seeps... | reverse complement strand
TCAAGAATGAAGCCACGAATTTGTTCTTTACCTTTTTCATCTTTAAGTTTTGCCCATACAATAAACACATCAGCAATTGGCGAGTTAGTGATCCACATTTTACTACCGTTTAACTGATACCCACCATCAACAATCACGGCTTTTGTCGCCAAGCTAGCAGGATCTGAACCTGAGTTTGGTTCAGTTAAACCAAAGCAGCCAATATATTCACCTGTAGCAAGTTTAGGTAAATATTTCATTTTTTGTGCTTCATTACCATAAGCATGAATAGGGTGCATTACTAAAGATGACTGCACGCTCATGGCACTACGGTAGCCACTATCAACACGTTCAACTTCTCGGGCGATTAAACCATATGAAACATAGTTCATCTCTGCACAACCATACTTTTCTTCAAAAGTAGCACCAAGCAAACCTAAAGCGCCAAGCTCTTTCATTATTTCAACATCAAAGTTTTCATGCCGATTAGCCATTAAAACCCGTGGCATTAATTTTTCTTGGCAGTACTGACGTGCAGTATCGCGCACCATACGTTCTTCCTCACTCAATAATGAGTCAAGCAATAGCGGGTCTTGCCAATTAAAATGAACAGGTGATAATGTATTCGTTGAAGGTGATACTGACATGAAAAATCCTATTTAATTAAATTTTTAAACTCACAACCGTTAATTATAAACGCGCAATACGCTAAAACTAACATTGCGTTTGTGCTGTTAACGCTAAAATATTTTCTTGAGCATAAACTAATTGCTGACTTACTTTTTTACGCTGTTTAATTGCATTTTCAAGTGAAATATAACAAATAGCACTATGTTGCTCGCCAATCATAATATTGTTTTCTCCACTTATTATTGCTTGAATGGCCGCAACGCCCATTTTGGTCGCTATTAATCTATCTTTAGCCACTGGTGAACCTCCTCGCTGAATATGCCCTAAAACACACGCAGTGCAATCAATATTAGCCGCCTGGTTTAATTCTTTAGCGAGTGCTGTAGCGCCACCTGGCCACAAATTTTCGGCTATTACAATAATATAGCTGCTATGACGCCTTTCTTGAGCATTCTTTATTTCATTGGCAAGTTGTTGTAATTTTTTTTCTTTGTCCGCAACGATAAAATTTTCAAAAGAAAGTATTTGCTCTGCTGCACACGCTATTCCAACATTAAAGGTTATATGACCACTATTGCGTCCCATTAATTCAACAATAAAGATGCGTTCAAAAGCATCTGCCGTATCTCTAATTTTATCAATCGCTTCAATACCTGTATTGACTGCTGTAGCAAAACCGATAGTGAAATCGCTGCCATCTAAGTCATTATCAATCGTCGCTGGAATGCCAATAACTTGCCCTTGCCAGTATTTTTTTAATGAGAGTAGCCCTCGAAAAGAGCCATCTCCGCCAATAACAATCAATGCATCAATTTTTTCATTGGTGAGGGTATTTGCGGCTTGAATAAGCCCTGATTTTTCTAGCATTTGTGGACAGCGAGCACTTTTTAAAATAGTGCCTCCACGGTGAATTATATTGCTAATATCATCCATCGTCAGCTGGCAAGTTTGGGCAATATATTGTGAACAAATTAGGCCATTATAACCGTGAAAGAAACCAATGACATCAAGCTGATAATGATGCGCAGATAAAACAACGGCGCGAATAGCGGCATTCATGCCTGGAGCATCGCCACCACTGGTTAAAATTGCAACACGCTTAATATTTGAGGTAGTCATAAAGTAATCCCGTTTTATACGGTGGAATAAATAAAACTATACCATTGATTACACTAAAACTTGAAAGGTAAAACTTGAACGATAAAATTAATGATAACTCACTGAAATAGGAATAGTGAGAACCTTGCGACCTTTGTGTTTAAGCCAAAGATAAACACCCACAAAGCACAGTAATACAATAGCTATGTAAACGCTTGATATTAAAGGCGTGACAAATAAATTACCCACTTGAAAACACAGCGTTGCCATTAAATATGCTAATAGAAAGCTCCAAATAGCAGCAAATCCAGCCCAGCGACTGCCTACTTCATTTTTAATGGCGCCCATCGCCGCAACGCAAGGCGTATATAACAAAATAAAGAGTAAATAACTAAAGGCACCGAGCTGCCCAACAAATGCTGCTTGCATCACTTGGTAAGTACTGAGTGCCACATCTTGATCTACTGCTGCTTGCTCTAAATCACTTAAGTCACCTACTTTCATACCAAGCGGATCGTCTGCTACTATGCCTAATAAGTTTTCTTTAATACTCGTCATTGCATCATCCCAACTGTCGGTTAATGACGGTTCAGATTCATCGTCTTCAGCCTGTGGAGAGTACAAACTATTAAAAGTAGCAACTAACACTTCTTTCGCAAAAATACCGGTGATAATACCGACAGCTGCCTGCCAGTTTTCTTCTTTAATACCCATCGGCGTAAGTATTGGCATTACCACTTTTGCACTTTGGCTTAAAATAGATTGCTCACTGTCTTGATGCCCAAAACTACCATCGGTACCAATAGAGTTTAAAAAATTGAGTAAGCACACCACAATAACAATAGTTTTACCTGCGCCAGTAACAAAACCATATGTACGGTGCCAAACGCGTTTGCTAATTTCAGTAACATGCGGCAACTCGTAAGGTGGTAATTCCATAATATTAAGTGAACTAGTACCAGAAAGTACCGTTTTCTTTAATAAAAAACCTGTAAATATAGCTGCCGCAATGCCAATTAAATACAACAAAAATACTAAGTTTTGACCACTTTGAGGAAAAAAAGCAGCGGCAAATAAAGCATACACAGGTAAACGAGCCCCACATGACATAAAGGGTGACATCATAATAGTGGTTATACGTTCTCGCTCACTATCAAGTACTCGTGCAGACATCACCGCAGGAACAGTGCAACCAAAACCAACAATAAGAGGAACAAAGGCTTTACCGGGTAAGCCTATTTTTTGCATTAAGCTATCAACCACAAAGGCTGCACGGGCTAAATAGCCGGAGCTTTCTAGTAACGATAAACCAATAAACAAACACGCAATAATAGGAATAAAGGTAGCAACAGTTTGCATACCACTGCCAACACCTTCAATAAGCGTTAATACCCATTGTGGCAAATTTAATGGCGCTAATAAATGTAAAGGATAAGAAACAAACAGTGTACCGCTGAGAATATCAAAAAAATCAATAAAAGCGCCACCAACATTGATCGCAAACATAAACAGTAAATACATCATACCTAAAAAGACTGGAATACCAGCAATAGGGTGCAATACAACATCATCTAACACATCAGAAAAATTAGCACCTCCGTCAGCGATACTCGTACGGCTTAAGATATCAGCAACATAGTCTTGACGCGCTTGCATATCCTCAGAGTTTTCAACGATGATATTTTCTTTACGCGGTTTTTTTTCTGTTAACTCTGTGCTTTTTTGTTCTGCCGTGCTTAAAGTTTGCTCTGCCGTGCTTAAAGATAATACCGCTTTCTCTATCTGTTTAGTGGATTGCTTATCTTGTGCACTAACAGCAATAACAGGACAACCGAGCTCAATACTTAATTTATTAATATTGACGGATAGTTGTTGTTTGTCCGCTTTATTTAGTACAACAATCATAGGGATACCCAACTCAATAAGTTGGGTAGTTAAATATAATTGTCGGCTAATTTGATTAATATCAACCACATTAATCAAGCAATCAATGTCACCTTGTTTAATAAACTGCTGAGATATAGTTAAATCTTGGCCTTGCTCTGCACGCTCTGTTAATGAACTTAAACCTGGTAAGTCAGAAAGATAAGCTTCAATATCATTGAATTGTAACGGCGTTTTTTTTGCTGCGACGGTAATACCAGAAAAATTACCGACATTTTGCTTAGATATTTTTTTATTTTTTGCAGTAAGTAAATTAAATAGCGTACTTTTACCGGTATTGGCAAAACCAACCAGCAGGTAATGATTACCTTTTTTAGGGGTAATTGACGCTTTACATGATGAAGAACTAGAACAGCAACTCATATTTTTATCTTAGCTTTATTTTATTTAGGCGCAAATAGTTAGGTGAAAGCCACTTGAATTTGCTCAGCAACAGCACGTTGAATACTAATTTTAGTATTATGCAATTTGAATGCAATTGGCCCATTTAATGGTGCTTTATGCGCCAGTGCTATTTCAGTTCTTAACGAAAAACCTTGCTCAAGTAACTGATCTGACAAAGATTCATTTAATGGCAGTGCCGTTATTTTTACTACTTGGTTTTTGGGGATATCAGCTAAAGTCATTTTATACCTACCGTTAAAACTTGTTTACAATGCTTCTCAAATACGAATAGCAAAGTATTGAGTTATCATTAAAGAGTCCTTTACATGTACACATAAAGTGTAAGTCTAAAAGTTAATGATATTGACTATTGTTTGTATTCTACATGTACTGACTTAGACAAACAATGAAAAAGCAGCTTAAATATAAAGCAATCACTTTACGCTAATACTTGACAACAATAACCACACCTTTATAATCCACCCCGCTTGAAGTTAGTTTTATATTTTTGTACACCATTTCGATGTTATTTCTAGCAAGTTTACTTGCCCGTAGCGCGTCCTGATTTATAAGTAATAGCAACACTTTTTAGCAAACCCGCTTTATTTAATTAGCTTAATGTCATTTTGTCATATCACAGCTTTTTATAGAGCAAATTACTCATAAATAAAAATTTTAAAATAGGATACACTTATGTCTACTACTACTGGTACAGTAAAATGGTTTAACGAAGCTAAAGGTTTCGGTTTCATCGAGCAAGAAAATGGCCCTGACGTTTTCGCTCACTTCAACGCGATTGTTGGCGACGGTTTCAAAACTTTAGCTGAAGGTCAAAAAGTTGAATTTACAGTTACAGATGGTCAAAAAGGCCCTCAAGCTGAGAACATTGTTGCTCTTTAATTTAAATCATTAAAAGCACAAAAAAGCGAGTATCTATTATAGTAGATACTCGCTTTTTTTATGTCTTATCTTTATACCCATGATACGCCAAGATTACTGTCGATGAACATTTAAATTATAAAAATCATCAACAAAACCAACACGTTAATTTTTTTAGTTATACCCGTATTATTTCAATATTTATGAGGATAACGACTCCCCTTCCTCTTCAGTGATAGTTATATGGTAGCCTGCATATTTACGCAGATTGATCACTTTATTGTCGGTGAACATGAGGTATTGCCCTTTTAATCCAGTAAGCTCTCCAGAAAAAGAGGGGGTTTTATCAAGATTGAGCGATTTAACTTTTTCTGGATATCCACCCGCGACTACCGGATATTCAATGAAAACAGGCGAGGCATTGTTTACCCATTGAATAGCGTCAGCACCATATTCATGTTGAAGCGATTCAACGGATGCTTTAACGTTTTCTAATAGCGGTGTAATAGTCGCATCAATATTCGTGTCAGCTTCTACAAATTTCAGCATTTTTCGCCAGTTAGTACGATCACTAATGTGCTCTTTAAAAGCGACTTCAACCAAGCCTGAAAGTAAACGGTTTTGAACAATAACCACAGGAATAGCCGTAGTTGCACCTTGATCTAGCCAGCGTGAAGAAACGGTATTTTCCATATGGCGTGTGATGCCAACCTTATGAGATTCAGCACCCGTTTGAGAAACATAGATCATATGCGGTTTAAAGCAATTATTTTTCCCCCATTCAGGATCTCGACACTCACCTTTGCTGAACCCGCACAGTTCTGGCTTTATAATGCATTGGTCACACTGAGGAAGAGATTTAAAACACTTCCAGCAATGCCCTCCTTGAAAAGATTTCTTGGTTTTAGCTGCACAATGAACACAGTTAATAACACCAGAAAAGCTAAATGTAATAGTTTTTCCAATCAATTCGTTCATCTGTAGATGATTTTCACCGATAGGGAGCGTATAGATAAGACCGTCATCGACAGTTGTTATCTGCATTTTTCTTATATTACCTGAGATGTTTACTGGCATGTACTTTCTACTTCTACTTTTGTTATATTGTTATAATACCAATCAAATTAATTAATTAATTAATGGTTCAAATTAAAATGAGAATAAATATTCAAGAACACAGGTTTTTAGTTCCAGACAAAACTTAAGTACCTACATCTGTGTAGGCAAGGCGCTTGATGGAGTAATCGCTGGCGATTAGGATTGAAAACAACGATGTTATTGAAAATTTAAGCCGTGTTAAAATATCACTTAGTTCGTGTGATTAGTATAAGTTGACTTAACACACACAACATACATCATCTAGCATAGAAGTTATCACCCAAACATTAGTGTAACCCACTCGCTTTAATTGCTCAGCAGCAAATGTTGCTCTTGCACCAGTAGCGCAATGAATAAAAATCGCTAAATCTTCATTTGGGTGTAATTTCAACATTTTCATTTCTAATAACCCGCGGGGAATATTAATGGTATTACCTGCTGATTTTTCGGCAAACTCTGAAGGCTCTCTTACATCAATAATGAGTCCATTTTCAGCTTTACATTTTTCTGCCGCTTCTGCTGCATTAATAATATTAAGTGACTCTCTTGCATGAGCAATCACTTCTGGGATCGTTTTTAACATAAATACTTCCTTTAAATTAATCTTAAAATGAATATTAACAGAATTTCAATAACGCCCTGTTATTATACCCATCTCATTCATTAAGTGATCTATTTTATACGCTATAAAAATAACTAATCACAAGGTGTTTATTTTATTAACACCTTGTTTTAAATAGTTTATCCCTATATTTTTTAATGACCCAATAGCGCGTTAATAATTAAATAAATAACGCACTAATAGATTATTTTACAGGTATTCATGATCACCTATTCTTTAATACCTAATTTTTTCAATATCGTCATCATTAAGCACCATTTAGTAACTGATGATTGTAATAAATTCACACCAATAAAGGCAGTAAACCACACCCAGTTTGGTGAGTGAAATTGAGTAAGTGCAAGTGAAATTAAAATCATGATACCTGCAATCAGGCGAAGGGCTTCGTTAACTGTCATCGTTTTCTCCAATTATCAATATAATTACATTAGTAAAGGCTAATTTAATCATATTAGCCTTTACTAATGTAAAGTTCAAGAGTAAACTTAAATGAAATATTTCGTTACTGTGATTCCTATGATTACCGATCAAAAAGCACTCGTTGAAAATTCTAAGCAAGTTGCTGCTATTCTTAAGCAGCTTTCCAATTCGAACCGTTTAATGATTCTTTGCTGCATAAGTGATGGTGAAAAAACGGTTGGTGATTTGAATAATAAAATTGATTTATCACAATCAGCTTTATCTCAGCACTTAGCAAAATTACGCGAAAGTAACATTGTGACGACTAGGCGAGAATCACAAACCATTTATTATCAAATTGCCAATCAAAAAATCAAATATTTACTTGAAGTATTACAAGAGCAATTTTGTCCTGATATTTAAATAAACACGATTTAAATTACTCGTTTAGCGTTATCACAAAACAAAAAAGTTAATTCATTATGCCAACTGAAAACAACGTCACTTCTAGACTAATCAGCTCTGTTTTAGCAAGTAAAATGCCTTTTATTATTCTGGTACTCTCCATACTTTCGGGCATATTGGCTTTAAATTACACACCACGTGAAGAAGAGCCGCAAATTGTTGTACCTATGATCGATGTGGTGGTTAGCGTACCTGGCGTGAATGTTAAGCAAGTTGAACGCTTAGTTACCACGCCATTAGAAAAACTATTGGCACAAGTAAAGGGCGTTGAACACGTCTATTCTGTAAGCAACAATAGTCAAACGGTGGTAACGTTAAGATTTTATGTGGGTGAAAATCGTGAACAGGCCTTATTAAACACTTACAATAAATTACATTCAAATACTGATCGTATTCCAGCGGTTGTTGCCAATTGGCGTGTACACCCCATTGAAGTAGATGACGTCCCTATTGTTATGCTGGGTTTGTGGAGCAGTGATAGCAGTAACGTTGATGATTACAGTTTACGCCGTTTAGCCGAAGAGGTTTCAACCTTTTTACAAGCGATAGATAATACCAGTGGCGTTAATGTGATTGGTGGTCGTTCAAGAGAGATACAGGTAAATTTAGATCCTGAACAAATGACCGCACGCAAAATAGCGATTAGTGATGTACTTTACGCTATTCAAGCATCTAACGCCTTACAACATCACGGCAATATCACTTTAGAGAATCAATCTGTCCGGTTAGAAAGTGGTGATGTTTTTCGAGATATTGAAGCCCTTAAACAGGCACCTGTTAGCGTTATTGATGGGAGCATAGTCTTATTAAATGATATTGCCACTATTATTGATGGGCCAAGTGAACAACACAATTACACTTGGATTGATTTTGCTAATAATCATCAAAGTGAACACTACGGTAAAGCTAAAAACAGTAGTGATCACCCTGTAGTAACTATTAGTGTCGCAAAACAACGTGGCAGTAACGCGGTAACAGTAGCTCAAGCCGTACATGCAAAAATAGCCGAATTACAACAATCAATTTTTCCCGAAAATGTGCACATTGAAGTGTTACGAGATTACGGCGAAACCGCTAACGAAAAAGTGAATAACTTAACCAAAAGTTTAGCGTTCGCTGTGTTTACTGTCGTAGTGTTTATAGCGGTATTTTTAGGTTGGCGCTCAGCGGCTGTTGTTGGCTTAGCCGTACCTATTTGTTATGGCATTACTTTAACGTTAGATTTAGCCTTTGGCTATACCATTAACCGCGTAACGCTATTCGCACTTATTTTATCACTGGGCTTGCTAGTTGATGACCCTATTACGGGTGTTGATAACATTGAACGTTATTTAAAAAATAAAAAGGGCAGCCTGCAAGACAAAATAGTCGCGGCTATTAATGAAATTCGCGTACCACTTTTAATGTCAACGCTAGCGATAATATTAGCCTTCATTCCATTGGCTTTTATTACTGGCATGATGGGGCCATACATGGCACCCATGGCATTTAATGTACCTTTAAGTGTTATTAGCTCAACCATAGTCGCCTTCTTCGTTACGCCTTGGCTTGCCGCTAAGTTTATCAAACCTAAATCGACAAAAGCGTTAATAAACAACAACGAAGAAAACCAAGGTTTTAGTCAGTTTTATCGTCGTATGTTAACGCCGTTATTAGACAGTAGAAAAAAAAGCAAATTAGTTTTATGGATAATACTTGCCTTATTTATTGGTGCAGCTATGTTACCCGTAATGCGTTTAGTGCCATTAAAATTATTACCTTTTGATAATAAAAATGAAGTACAAGTAATGATCGACATGCCTGAAACTGCCACGTTAGAACAAACGGCAGCAATGGCAAAAATAGTCTCGAATAAAGTGCAGCAACTGCCTGAAATAAAATCGATCACTAGCTATGTTGGTCTACCCTCACCTATTGATTTCAATGGCATGGTACGTCAATACTATCAACGTCAAGCTCCCTACATGGCTGATTTACGCATTATTTTATTAGACAAAACCGAGCGTGTTCATCAATCGCACGGCATTGTTTTACGATTACGAGCACATCTAAAATCATTAAGCACTAACGGTATTAATATTAAGGTTATTGAAGTACCACCTGGCCCACCAGTATTAAGTACGTTAGTAGCTGAGCTTTATGGCGATGAATACACTCAATATAAAGAATTACAAAATGCCGCAGCGCTTGTTGAAAATAGATTTAAACAAGAGCCATTTGTTGTTGAGGTTGACTCAACCGTAGGAGCTAATCAAACCCAACTTAGCTTTATTACCGACAAAGTCAAAGCGGCTTTATCTGGCGTTTCAACCAACAGTATTAACCAAGCTTTAAAGGTTGCCAACCACGGTGAAATAGCCGGCTATTTACATGTTGATAACGAAGCGACACCACTCGCTATTAATGTAAAGCTACCAATAGCACAACGAGAAACTACGGCTGACTTTTATCGCCTTGCTATTAAAGGTCAAGCAGGGATAGTACGAACGTCAACGGCACAAGGGATAGATATTGCGCCACAACCGTTAGTACCTTTAGGTGAATTAGGCCACTTCAAGCAACACATCGCTGATAAAAGCATTTTTCATAAAGATCTTAAACCTGTCGTTTATGTCACCGCAGATATTTCAGGACGAACACCTAGTGAAGTGATTGCAGACATCGCCTCTGATTTACAATACGGCCATGACAACGCTCGTGATATAGAACAAAACACGACGACCGACTGGTACAACCGTACTTTTTTAAATAATGGTGGTACTCAACACTGGCAATTACCTGACAATATAACGTTATCATGGAGTGGTGAAGGTGAATGGCACATCACCCTTAGTGTCTTTCGTGACATGGGTTTAGCATTTGCTTTTGCCCTAATTGCAATTTATTTTGTACTTAGAATACAAACAGGCTCCGCAGCGTTATCTGGTATTATTATGTCCGCTATTCCATTAGCGATTATTGGCATTATGCCTGGGTTTTTCATGCTGAATCAATTTGGCGAACGTGAAATAGCAAATACACCAGAGCCCGTATTATTTACCGCAACCGCGATGATAGGCATGATAGCCCTTGCCGGTATCGTAATTCGTAATTCGTTAATTTTAATTGAGTTTATCACCCAAGCCCGTAGCAGAGGTGAACCAATAAAAGAAGCGCTAATTCAAGCCGGCTCTATACGTATGCGGCCCGTTTTGCTTACCGCTGGCACAACCTTGTTAGGTAACTTAATTATTACCTTAGACCCTGTTTTTACGGGGTTAGCCCTTGCTATTATTTTTGGTATTATTTCATCAACTATCTTTACTTTATTAGTTGTCCCTATTGTATATCTACTCGTATTTGGCGACAGTCAAGATTATATAAAAAGCAATCACACCATTAATACAACAACAGACTCAACCAAGGCGTAATCATGACTAATTCTTCTCAAGACATAAATAATGCTGACGCAAATACGGTAAAAAAAACTACCCTACAAAAATTTATTGTTCCGGTGTTAGCCATCACTATTTTATTACTAATGGTTGCCTGGCTCGCAGGTTCATTTAATGAAAAGGTGGCACCAAGCATTCATAATAAATCTCACGATGTTAAATTTGATAAGCGTAAACGCTTTACCCTTATTGCAAGTCAAAAAGAAATTTTTGAACCTGTAGCAGCAAGCGTAGAAGCCAAACAAGCGACTATGATTTCATCACGAATTTTAGCTCGGATTGATAAAATTGATATTCGTGCTGGTGACATTGTTAAAAAAGGCGATGTATTAATTCAGCTAGAGCAACGAGATTTACAATCTCAAGTGATACAGGCTAAACAAAATATTAATGCGATGAAAGCTCGACATAAAGAGGCAAAACAAAACTATAAACGCTCGGTTGAGTTATTTCAAAAACAGTTGGTTTCAGAATTTAAATTAGATGGAGATCGCGCTGAATATCAACGTATTATTGCTGAACTAACCGCAACAGAGCAAGCCTATGCCCAAGCAAAAACCACGTTAAGTTATGCTACCTTAACCGCTCCCATTAACGGCAAAGTAGTTGATCGCTTTGCTGAGCCAGGAGACACAGCACAACCCGGTAATAAGTTACTCTCACTTTATAATCCGTTATCTTTGCGGGTTGAGGCACAAGTACGCGAACAGCTTGCCCTTACCCTAAAACAAGGACAAAAAATTAATATAGAACTACCGTCTGTTGGCAAAGTGATGACAAGCGAAATAGAAGAAATAGTCCCTGCTGCTAATACAGGGTCACGCAGCTTTCTAATTAAAGCCCGAATTAAGTACCATGAAAACCTATTACCGGGCATGTACGCGCGTATGTTAATTCCTGCGGGAGATGTAACACAGCTCAATATTCCACTAAATACAGTGGCTCATGTTGGACAACTAAACTTTGTTTGGATTAATGTAAATGGTGATATTCAGCGTCGCTTTGTCCGCCTAGGTAAACAACAAGGGGATATGGTTACTGTCATTTCAGGGTTACAGTCTGGTGACGAGGTAATTAAACCTTAGTTTTTTTATGGTTTTTTTATAAAATCATTATTATTTGATTGAGAAATGAGTACCTTTCGTTATACTCATTATAAGTAATATTTGTAACAATAATAAAAAGGTACTTCAGTGTATGTTAGGCTTCCCAAGTAAAGAAAAATTCTCGGCACTGGAAAAGGAAAACCAGCGACTTAAACAACAAATAATATCTTTAGAATCAGACCTTTCTAATGCTAATGATGAAAGCCAACAATTAGTGCAAGATATGGCAAATAACACGGAGCGTTATAGCCATCAAGAAGAAATTAATAACCTAATGCTAGGCTCATCTGAGCTAGTGAATAATATTAGAGAAGAGCTATCCTCATCTTCCAATGATTTAATTGACCACCGAGATGAATTTCAATCTTCACAAACCTTATTTAATGATATTCTTTCCATGCTGGCTTCTACTATCATTGCCACTTCAAAAATAAACACAGACAGTAAAGCGGCTTCTACTTCTGTTGATGATTTAAAATCCTCTTCTTCAGGTATTAATGACTTTGTTAATATCATCAAAGGCATTTCAGATCAAACCAACTTATTAGCCTTAAATGCGGCTATTGAAGCCGCCAGAGCCGGTGAGCAAGGTAGAGGATTTGCCGTAGTTGCCGATGAAATAAGAACGCTAGCGCTACGCTCTGCCGATGCATCAAATGAAATAACCAATTTAATTGAGCAAATTAATCAACAAATGGAACAAGTCATCAACGGGATTCATCAGGTAAGCGAAAAAAGCAGTGAAATATCTGACAGTACCGCCACTATTGAAACAACCGCTAATGACATTGTCTCAGTGTCTCAAAAAATGTATTCGGTTATTACCCACTCTACTGCTGATGCTTTTATACAAACAGTAAAAATGGATCATGTCGTATGGAAACTTGAAATTTATCAAGTCATCTTTGGTATGTCAGATAAAGGTGCTGACGATTTTGCTGATCATCATAATTGTCGCCTAGGAAACTGGTATTTTAAAGGCGAAGGTGCTGAAAAATATTCAGCACACAGTGCCTTTAAACAGCTTGATACACCACATGTTCAAATTCACACTTATGGTTTAAATGCATTAAAAGCCATGAAAAAGAATGATATGGTGCAAGCAGTAAAAGATTTATCTGTGATGGAAAGCGCTAGTGTTGATGTAGTAAACTTGCTATCTAAGCTTTCTCATGAAATAGCACAAAGTTAAAAAATACCACGGCAAAAAGTTCACTACGTAAAAGCATTTCCCTTATACCCACGCTACCTAACTATTTGTTTCAAAAATATTTTGGGGAGCATGGGTGTATCTTTTAAAAATTATTTTCTTACAAGGTTCCTATTATGGCATTACCCGATAAATTTATTTTCAGTTGCTCCAGAGTGTCAAAGGTGGTTCCACCAAAACGCACCATTTTAAAAGATATCAGCTTATCATTTTTCCCTGGCGCTAAAATTGGTGTGTTAGGGTTAAACGGCTCGGGTAAATCAACGTTATTACGCATTATGGCTGGGGTTGATACTGAATTTGAAGGCGAAGCTAAAGCTTTGGCGGGTACTAACATAGGTTATTTACCACAAGAACCACAACTTGACGAAGAAAAAACAGTGCGTGAAGTCATTGAAAGTGCAGTATCAGAAGTTAAAAATGCCCTTAAACGTTTAGACGAAGTGTATAACGAATACGCCGCAGAAGATGCAGACTTTGATGCGCTAGCTAAAGAGCAAGGACAGTTAGAAGATATTATCAACAGTCAAGATGGTCATAATATTGATAATGTACTTGAACGTGCTGCTGATGCTTTACGCTTACCACCTTGGGAACAAAAAATAGCCGTGTTAAGTGGTGGTGAACGCCGCCGCGTTGCTTTATGTCATTTACTACTACAAAAACCAGACATGTTATTACTCGATGAGCCAACTAACCATTTAGATGCCGAATCGGTTGCTTGGTTAGAGCGTTTCCTGCATGACTATTCTGGCACCGTGGTTGCTATTACCCATGATAGATATTTCTTAGATAATGTGGCAGGTTGGATTTTAGAGCTAGATAGAGGTTATGGCATTCCATGGGAGGGTAATTACTCTTCATGGCTTGAACAAAAAGACGCTCGTTTAGCACAAGAAAGCAAAACTGAAAATGCGTTACAAAAAACTATTAAGCAAGAATTAGAATGGGTGCGTTCAAACCCTAAAGCCCGTCAAGCAAAAAGCAAAGCCCGTATGGCACGCTTTGAAGAATTAAGTAGCCAAGAAAACCAAAAACGTAATGAAACCAACGAACTTTATATTCCACCTGGCCCACGTTTAGGTGATAAAGTACTAGAGGTAAGTAATTTAACTAAATCTTTTGATCACAAGTTATTAATTGATGATTTAAGTTTTAGTATGCCGAAAGGGGCAATTGTTGGCATTATTGGCCCTAATGGCGCGGGTAAATCAACCTTGTTCAAAATGATGTCAGGCGCTGAACAGCAAGATTCAGGTACCATTGAACTTGGTAAAACAGTAAAACTGGCCAGTGTTGATCAATTTCGTGATGATATGGATGGTGATAACACTGTTTATCAAGAAATTTCACAGGGGCATGATATTTTAGAAATTGGCACCTATCAAATACCAAGTCGTGCCTACTGCTCTCGCTTTAACTTTAAAGGTAATGATCAGCAAAAATTCATTAAAGATCTTTCTGGTGGTGAACGCAATCGCGTACATTTAGCCAAATTAGTGCAAACTGGTGGCAATTTATTATTACTGGATGAACCCACCAATGATTTAGACGTTGAAACGTTGCGTGCCCTTGAAGAAGCTATTTTAGAATTTCCAGGTTGTGCCATGGTTATTTCTCATGATCGCTGGTTTTTAGATAGAATCGCCACCCATATTTTAGATTACCGAGATGAAGGAAAAATTAACTTCTTCGAAGGAAATTTTACCGACTATGAAGCGTGGTTAAAGAAAACGTATGGCGCTGCTGCCATAGAACCACACAGAATTAAATATAAAAAAATTGGTTAACGGATAAAGGGCTGAGATACCTACATAGTTCAACAAAAAAACAGCGTTAAAAATTAATTTTTAACGCTGTTTTTTATACCATTTAGATACCATTTAGTTAAAAATCAGTTTATGCTGATAGTCTATTTTTTCAGTAACCTACTTTAATGGACGTGTTCTAATGGAGAACAGACGACAATTTACGCGCATTTTATTTTCAATCAAGGCAGAGCTTAACGTTGAAGATAACTGCTATGATGTTTCTATCCATGATATTTCTCTAAATGGTGCATTGGTTACAGCAGCAAAATCATCACACTCATTAAAAGGAAAGTTAGGCACTTTAAACTTTTATCTTTCTGATAATGAATCGCACGTAGAAATGCACATTGCGGTTGTGCATGAAACAGAAGATGAAATGGGGTTACAATGTAACGCGATTGATATTGACAGTGTTACTCACTTACGTCGCTTAATTGAACTTAATTTAGGTGATAACGATCAACTCAATAAAGAATTAAATCAACTCTCCCGATAAGTATACTCTTTTCAATTTCACCCTAATTTACCTTCTAAGGAAGTACTATGAACCACCTTGTAATATCTTGCATTGGCCCAGATCAAACGGGTTTAGTCGACTGTCTATCTAAAGTAATTAATGAGCACCAAGGTAACTGGCAAGTGAGTAGTTTACACCACCTTTCAGGATTTTTTGCTGGTGTTATTGAGGTAGCGGTAACTAAAGAGCACACTACACCATTGATCTCATCTTTAAAAAAAATCAAGGGGTTAACGTTTCAAATAGAAGTTGCAGAGCCTGATTTATCAAAAGTAAGTACTAACTTAGAATTAGAGATTACGGCAAACGACAGAGTAGGTATTGTTCAAGAGGTCTCTTCGGTTATTCATCACCAAGGCGGAAACTTAATTAAGTTAGTTAGCTCACAAGAAAGTGCGCCACACACAGGACAATTAATGTTTAAAGCCAAAGTACAAGTTGCGATGAACAAAGCAGACGTTGACGACCTTGTTTCAGCATTAGAGCATATCGCTGATGATCTAATGGTTGATATTCAAGATAAACGGTAAGTTTTGAAAAGGGATAATATCGGTGAATCTACTCATCAAAAGAAATAGCAAACTCACTGCCCTTACCCCATTTACTGGAAATAATGAGCTCAGCTTTATGGTGCAGCAAAACATGCTTAACAATGGCAAGCCCTAAACCAGAGCCACCCGTGTCACGAGAGCGTGATTTATCTATACGATAAAAGCGCTCTGTTAAACGATTCAGCTGCTCATCTTTAATGCCGTCACCATTATCTTTAACACTAAAAACCAATTTATCACCATTTTTATGCCAACTCACGTCAATAACGCCCTTTGGAGAGGTGTAGGCAATAGCATTCGAAATTAAATTAGCACAAGCACTTTTAAGTTCGGTTTCAATACCATGAACGCCTAAATCAGTGGCAATATTAAGACGAATATCATGCTCTTTATCTTGGTTTAACCACTCAGCATCTTCGACAAGGTTTTCTACTAAAACTGGCATATCAACAAAAACCATATCAGTATCATCACGGTTATTTTCAACTTTAGATAAACTAAGCAGTTGTTCAACTAAACGCTCCATGCGAGACACTTGCCCCTCAATAGTAGCAAACACTTTTTGCCATTGAGGGTCTAATGCATGCTCGGTTTCTTGTATCATTTCGACATAACCACGCACTACCGTTAACGGTGTTTTTAATTCGTGAGAAACATTCGCAACAAACTCTTTACGCATTTTCTTTAAACGGTGATATTTAGCAATAGCGCGCGACATTAAAATAACGCGTTCACCACCAAAAGCCATCACAGAAATTTCAAGTTGAAGCTCTTCGTTTATAGGTGATGTAATTAAACATGGGGATTCAAAATTATCTTGCTGCAAGTAATCAGAGAATTCCTTGGCAATTAATAATTGTTCAATATGCTTTCCTATATCTTCAGGAAATCGTACCCCTAATAATCGTTGTGCTTTTTTATTGCCAGACAAAATAGTTAGGTCAGAAGACAAAACAATAGCGGCATCAGGTAACGCTTCAATACCTGAATGAAAACGAAAGTCAGCGTTATTTTGAGGAATAGTGGGAGTTGGCATGATTTCTATCTTAATTTAGATCAACTTGATTAAACAATGGTGATGAATTTGTCTGAGTTAAACAGGTTTTTTAACTTTACCCGAAAAGCGATAACCGGCTCCACGAACCGTTTGAATAAAATCATCGTGACCTTCACCCGCAATAGCTTTTCGTAAACGACGAATATGAACATCAACCGTTCTATCTTCTACATAAACATTAGTACCCCAAACGTTATTCAATAATTGCTCACGAGAATAAACACGTTCAGTATGAGTCATAAAAAAATGTAATAAACGAAACTCTGTTGGTCCTAAATCTAATGATTTATCATTAATAGTAACGTAGTGGGCAACGGGATCTAACTTCAAGCCATGAAATTCAACTTTTTCAGCTAACAATGTTGGTGAAACTCGACGAATAACGGCTTTAATACGGGCAATAAGCTCTTTGGGTGAGAAGGGTTTGGTAACATAATCATCAACACCAGCATCAAGACCTTTTACTTTATCATCTTCATCAGCACGCGCTGTTAACATAATAATGGGGATGTTACGGGTAAACTCATTTTGTTTTAATTCTTTCGCTAACTTAACGCCACTACCACCAGGTAGCATCCAATCAAGTAAAATTAAATCGGGGTATGGCTCTATAATTTTATCTTTCGCTTGTTTTATATCAATCGCTTCAACCGAATTAAAACCATTTTGCTCTAATACAAAAGTGATCATTTCCCTGATTGGTGTTTCATCTTCTACGACTAAAATATAGCCACTCATATACATACCTTAAATAAGACTACTGTAATCATTAATAATACTATTGTGCACAGTTAAGATGACACTTTTGTGACAATATCACCAATACTATCAATTAAAATAAATAACATAAAATAAATAACAAAAAAAAAGCCGCAAATGCGGCTTTAAAAAAGTAAGCGTAAAGTGCTTAAAGCTTATCCTAAAACTTGTATTGAATACCAGCAGCTAAATAATCTTCATCATTACCAGAGTCCATATCAAAACTAGTATAGTAAGCGTACAACTTTGTACCTTTAGCTAACTTATAATCTACACC
>Ga0209081_1000866_pt1 | contig 18248 bp, 14 predicted proteins | sample GOMGulsemesocosm_4_FD_184636 | JGI IMG/M metagenome (GOLD analysis project Ga0209081, IMG submission 184636) | Methane-oxidizing microbial communities from mesocosms in the Gulf of Mexico - GOM15B Gulf of Mexico (SPAdes) (version 2) | ecosystem: Environmental > Aquatic > Marine > Cold seeps... | reverse complement strand
GAGAGCGCGGCCTGCGCCTCAATGAGAAAAAGCTTGAGCGGGTTAAGCATCTCTGCCCCTGTGCGCCCACCAATCAGGTTGGGCATATGAGCAAGCTGGCCACCGCTGCCGATCAGCTGCCCTACACCCCTAACAACGATACCGTTTACAGCGGCGCGCTGCTCGACCTCACCGATGAGCCGGTGGTGCTGAGCCTGCCGGATATTCACAGCCGTTACTGGTCGGTGCAGCTGGCCAACAACTACCTGGAGAACATCGGCTACATTGGCTCGCGAGCGACCGAGGGTAAGGGCGGCCACCATGTGTTTGTCGGTCCGGATTGGCGGGGCGAACTGCCCGAGGGTTTGATCGTGCATCGCATGCAGCACAACACCTTCTTGGCCGCTGTGCGCATAGGCGTCGTGCAGGAAAAAGCGGGCGACCTGGAGGCGGTCACCAAACTGCAGCACCAGATACACACCACCTCACTGAGCAACTGGGGCGACCCGGCAAAGTTCGGCCAGGTGAAACCGCTGCGTAATACAGTTATGCCCAAGCGCTATCAGGGTGAACTGGCCTTCTTTGAACAGCTGGCCGACCTGTTTGTTCGCGTGCCGCCTGCGCCAGAACACGCCGCCGCGCTGGCCCCTTTTAAAACCATTGGCTTGGAGGTGGGCAAGCCGTTTGATACCTCATCACTTGATGTCGCCACCCGCAAGGGTTTGGTGCGCGCGCTGGCCGATGGCCGCGACATCATGCGCTGGAAGGTGAAATATCGCGGCACCGCCTACGACAGCCGCTGGAATAACCTGCACGAAGGCACCTACGGTTTTAACTACATCAACCGCGCCGAGGGCGCGCTGGAAGGTTTGATCGTGCACGATCGCGAAGAGGCCGTGTACTTCAGTACTTATGAGGACGGCACTGGCCAGTTGCTTGACGCCAGCAAGGAGTACCGTTTGCACTTTGCCAAGGGCGAACTGCCGCCGGTGATCGACAATGGTTTCTGGTCACTCACCATGTACGGCACGGATTTCCAGCTGGTGCCCAACGCCATCGACCGCTTCGCCATTGGCGATCGCTCGGAAAGCTTGAAGTACAACGAGGACGGCTCACTGGATATTTACATTCAGCACCAGCCGCCAGAAGGCCACGAGGGCAATTGGTTGCCGACGGCCCCAAGCGGTATGTTCCGTATCAACTATCGCATCTACCGCCCGGCGGCCGAGGCCAGCAACCCCGAGACACTGCGCAAGTTTATCCCCGGCATTAAAAAAGTAGACGGCTAAAACCGCTGCAAGCCGTTAGAAAAAAAGCGATAAAAAAAGGTAATAGAAAAAATTAAAAAGCCGTGAGCCTTATAAAGGCTCACGGCTTTTTTATTGGATGTATATTCGATGCGAGCAAGTTTTTCCTGCTCTGGTGCCCTAGCTGTGTAATTCAGAGACGCACACCTCGCTGCCCCATAACCGGCTCATAGGTTTCTGTACTTTTTCTGAATTTCCACTGGTCCAGAATGCATCGCGCCGATGAACGTTTGTTTCACGTCGAAGCTTGTGATGACTCAGTATTCGACACAATTGCTTGACCACGGGAATCGTTGTATCAATGATTTCAACGTCATCGCCTACCACTTCCCTAATGGTTGAGGTTAGAAACGAAAAATGCGTACAGCCGAGAATTATTTTATCGCAACCGGCGGATAACAGAGGTCGGATATACTGCTCGGTTATCTCCCGTGCGATTTCACTGTTGTGCTCTGTATTCTCGACCAGAGCAACAAACTTCGGGCAGGCCTGGGTCTCAATTCTCACCGTCTTTGAGTATCTGGATTTTAGTTGTTTGAAGGAATCGCTGTTGAGGGTCTGTTCGGTTGCCAGCACGCCAATCACGCCGTTTTTACTGTCCAGAGCCGCCGGTTTTATGCCTGGCTCAATGCCGATAATGGGAATGGAGGATTTCGCACGCAGCGTATCAATGGAATGAACCGTGGCGGTGTTGCAGGCCACGACAATGGCTTTGCACCCCTGAGCAATCAAAAAGTTAACTATGTATTGTGAGCGCTCCACAATCACATTGTCTGACTGGCTGCCGTAGGGGGAGAAGGCTAGATCCGCGAAGTAGAGCAGGTCTTCTTTTGGCAGCACGGCCTTGATGGCACGGCCGATCGACAGGCCGCCCAGCCCAGAATCAAAGATGCCTATTGGTTTTTGTCTACTCATATCTTGTGTCTGACGGTGTTTGATTTGGACGCTAGCCCGGTGAGATTCATCCACTGAAGTGCAGCGCAAATCGGTAAATTAAGGGTTTTGTTATGTGTCGTTTAGCGGCGCCATTAACATGAGTATTTTATTTAAGTTTGTCACGGTGGTGGCCACTGACTTCCCGCCCAGCTGTGTGATGAGCGTGTTATCGATATCAGCCAACAACTGTCTGGCCTCTGACATTAATAACTCACCTGTGACAGTAAAGATGATCTTTTTTTGTTTGCCTATGCCATCCACCTGTTCCAGATAGCCGGCAAGGCAAAGCCCTTTTACAGTCTTTGCCACCATCTGACGGGAGACGCCAAGATTTCTAGCGATCTCTGAGCCGTAATTGTCGCCGCACTCCAGCTCGCTTAAAAAGCTTAGCGCTGCCGGTGTGGCAAACTTATAACCCTTATCTTTCAATGCCTTGGACAAATAACGTGATATGGAATCACTGACCTGCGCGGCTCCGAGAACCAACTGCAGTGCCTGGCTATCAACCATAGCCGTACCTTTTTGTGTCAATGTGGTTGACATGATGAAGACCTCGTCATACTCTTATGTCAACCAAGTATACATAAGAGGCAAGTTATGAACACGCTTAAATCAGCTTTACGGGCAAACGCAGCCAGCTGCATTGTTTTTTCGTTAATTCTCCTATTAAAACCCTCAGAAGTGGCCGTGTTTTTAGGGCGCGACACACCGGCCCCGGACACGCTATTACTGGTTTTGGGCGCAGTGCTGATGGGCAATGGTTTGCATCTCGTCTGGGCCTCGCTAATGCCGCGGCCAAGCAAACACCTGGTTTTATACTTTTCAGCGGGTGACTTTATCTGGGCTATTGCGTCCATCAGCTTAGTACTTCTGGGGGTTTGGATAACGACGGCAGCGGGCATCATCGTTTCAATGCTCGTGTCGGTGATGGTTGTTGTGTTTGGTTTGTTGCAGATGGTGAAAAGAAAAGAAATGGGGAATTGTTAGCACCGCGCAAGGCAAATAGTTAGTCTGTAGAAAACCAAGGCTCGGCTATTTTCTTTGATTGAATCGCTGAAAAAGCGCTTGCCGCTGAATACCCAGGCGCCTAAGCGCTGCTATTCAATCGGCGCAAAACCCTTACAGTGGGCGTGATGCCTATGCCCAAATCCTGCGCAGCCGGTGAAGCGTCAAAAACCGAGACACTACAGGCTGCAAACTGTATATCTACTCTGCAGGTATCCCTTTTCGGATCCATTAGCTACCATTTATCTCTTAAGGAACGCAGGCCAATAAACACGGACTTTGGATCACTTTTCTGGCCGCTGACGGCACTTTGTAAGTTGCTAATAATGGCTTGATTATCCAAGCGGAAGAAGGGGTTTATGCTCTTTTCAATGCCCAGGGTGGTCACGGTGCGAGTGTCGGGCGTTTCTTTCTGCACCTGAGCCAGCAGCTCTGCAGCTTGGGTGTTGCCTGGGTCCCGCGAGAGGGAGAATTTAAGGTTGTTCTCGATATAGTCATGACCTGGATAAATCTTGGTTTGCTCCGGCAAGCTATCAAGTTGCTCGGTAAAAGTTTGGTACAGATCATTCACATCGCCGCCGTTCCTACAGTTACCCGCGCTGGCGTTAAAGAGCGTGTCACCACAAAACAGGGAGGCTTCACCGGCCTCAGAGATTAAGCAGAGGTGGGCTTGAGTGTGGCCGGGTGTATAGAGCACACGCAAACGCACTTGATTACCGACTTTCACCAGATCACCTGCACTCAGGCCCACATTCACATTGGGGATGCTGCTCATAGCATTTTTGTGTGCGCAGATGATCGCCCCGGTGGCCTCTACAATGCCTGGGTTGCCTTCAATGTGATCGAAGTGTTCATGAGTGTTTACAATTGTGGTGATCTTGGCCGAGTGACGTTCGGCCTCGGCGAGGCATTTTTCCACATCCAAGGGGTCGAGGATAATGGCTTCACGGGTTTCCTCACAGATAATGAGGTGACAATAGTTGTTTAAAAAATTGTCCATGTAGATTCGAACGATTTTCATGGGGAACCTCAGACGTTATTTCTTTACGGGTATCAGAATCAATAAGCAGCAGGGTGTTAATCCTGCTCTCGCTGGGCAAATATTATGCATTAAGCGGGTTGATCTTGCTTCGATTTGCGCAGTGCGTCAATCAGTGGCGCTACGGCCTCCAAGCACTTGGCAACGTCTGGATGGGATTTAACCAGGTCCAAGTAGGCACTGAGTTTTGGCCAGCGCTTGGCGTCCACCTCAAAACCTGTGTAGGTCGCGTTAATCACCGCCGAGATCAAAGAGATGTCGGCAATGGTCATGTCTCCGAAGAAGAACCCCTGCTCTGGCAACTGGGGTTCAACGTGATCAAATACTGGAGGAATAAGTTCATCAATGGCGTGTTTGACCAGATCTAGGTCTGGCGCTTCGCCGGTCATAAATGGCTTGCTCATCTGCGCCAAGTTAAACGACTGGTGGGCAAGGCGTAGGCTGTCCGGTCGAGGACGCACATTTATTCGCACGATACGTATTAAAGTGCCTTGTAATGCGAGCTACTTCTACTAAATGGAATAAACTCACCGTTAGTCTTCAGTGATTTCGCCAAAAAATCCAATGACACAGGCTACTTTATCTTGCGCATCTGTTTCTGTTACATCGAACCCAGATAGAAGTAACTCACCTCCTTGGTGAATAGCCCAGTGGTAACGGTGAAAGTTATGCTGAGAATCTACCCGGCTAGTTCGGGAGTAAACAGCACCTGGTATTTTGGACTTAACCTCGTGGACGTTTTGTTCAAACCCGTCAATGCCAGAAACGTCAATTGAAGGGTCAACAAAGCGAATATTTGAATTCAGTGCTTTTTCAAGGTGACTGCGAACTTGAGTAGAGTCGGGTTCGTTCCATGCTGCTAGCATGTGGTCAAGCGATTCTGGGTGGTTTGTCATTTGTTTTTCTCATGTGTCTGGTGAAAAGCCGAAATTCGAATAACGCCAAGGTATTGGGCCGACTGGAACGTAGCATAAGGAGGTTCATATCTTCCTAATTTAATTTGGTCTTCCATGCTGGACCTCCATGATGTAAATCTAACATTTGTATATCGCGCACACTCACTTTGTACCTGCCGTGATTTTGGTGCTTCTTTTAAGGTATTGAAGAGAAAGGACTTTTCAGGCGCTGTTTGAATCCATTCAAAACAATGTGAGGATTTTCTGTTTTTGTTTCTGGGCGGGGTTATTTCGATGTTTTGCAAATAACGAGGGTCCTGTTATTTTTCTTGCTTGGACGCTAACCCATTGATCTTAAAGTAACTTATTTTGGCGGTTGGCGCAAAGCGTGCGCATTCAGCTGCAGCGTAAACTGGTAAATTTCTCAGTCACAATTATGTTGTGTAAATATACAGTACTGGTGTGGTTTGGAGGTGTTATGCCCAGTCCGTTTATTGAGTCGCTTAGACGGGATATCCGTTATCACGATCGACGCCACCCAGCCGATATGGGGGCGGAGGAGGTCAGGACTTTCCTCAGTCATCTGGCCAGCGATCGCCATGTTGCCATTAATACCCAAAGATCGCCTGGAGCGCGTTGGTGTTTCTCTACGCCAAGTTTTTGCAGCTTGTATTGGTCCGAATACATGCAGTCGTTCAGCGGCTGTGGATAAAGCGGATTCTCCTCTGTCATAGCACGCTATATTAATACGTAAGCTAGGTACGCTGGCCATCGTTAATCTTGCTGTCATGTTGATGCTTGGGCCGCTCAATGATTGCCCAAGCGGTATTCGGGAGGCATTATGTTATTACTCATTACCTACGTGTTGATTGCCTTGGTTTTCTCGTTTTTATGCTCCATTGCCGAGGCGGTTTTGCTGAGTGTCGGCCCGGCCCACGTGGCTTTATTGGAAAAAGAGGGTAAGCCTTGTGGGGCGTTACTGAGATCGCTCAAGCAGGATATCAACAAACCGCTAGCGGCCATTTTAACGCTCAATACCATTGCCCACACCATTGGTGCTGCGGGTGCGGGTGCGCAGGCGCAAAGCGTGTTTGGCAGCAGTTATTTAGCGGCTACCTCTGCGGTTTTGACCTTACTTATTCTGGTGTTCTCAGAGATCATTCCTAAAACACTAGGGGCCCACTATTGGAAACAGCTGGCGCCCATCACCGCTTATCTATTGCGGGTGCTTATCGTCATGCTGTGGCCCTTTGTGAAGATGTCAGAAAGGCTCACCCGAGGCTTTACCGAAGGACCTAACTTGAGCGGCTTTAGCCGTGAAGAGTTCGCGGTGATGGCCGAGCTGAGTGCCAATGAAGGCCAGCTCAAAGTTCGTGAGTCATTGATCTTAAAAAACCTGCTGTTTTTATCGGACACCCCAGTGTTTGACATACTGACGCCAAGGACGGTTATCTTCTCTCTGCCTGAAGACAGCAGCGTAGAGGGGTACTTCCATCAGCACGATCATGTGCGGTTTTCTCGAATTCCAATATACAAAGGCGGCGATGTTGAGGATATATCAGGGTTTGTATTGCGCAGCGACCTGCTGCTGGCTCAGGCGCGGGGCAATACGGCATCTTGCTTGTCCAAGTACGCAAGGAACATTCGAGCGATGGCAAAAAGCACATCGGTGGCCGAGGCCCTTGAACAGTTCATTAAGCTCAATGCACACATGATGCTGGTGGTGGATGAGTACGGTGGGGTCGAGGGCTTACTGACCTTGGAGGATCTGCTGGAATCGTTATTGGGCGTTGAAATTGTGGATGAAGGTGACAGCACCGTCGACATGCAAGCGCTGGCTAAAAAGCTTGCACGCAAACGCATGGATGGCGAGCACCGCGTTTAAACGCAACAGACCGAGCGCTGGCCTGTTGCGTTCTAATGGTTACTTTAGTTGTATTACAAGCACCTGCAGCGGTAATTGCTTTTGCTCTTCATGTTTAACCTGGCTGCGGCGGCTGTAGTCGGTGGCCATGAGTTTGCCTTGGTTGTCTGCGTGGCCGACCACTTCTGACCAACTCATCTGGTCGAGGGCTTTTTAGAAGCAGCAAAAATACTTTAATTTAACGCTCCCTTAGTTACACCACTACGGCCACATTACGCCTTGTCTGATAACTCACTCAGCCTGGCGATCACATTCGGTGCAGCGCGCAAGCGAAAAAATGCCCCGTCGGTATCGGCGCGCTCTTCAAGCACTTCGCAGGAGGCAAATATGTCGCCGCGCAAACCCTGTGCCGACCAGGGCAAAAAGATCTCGGATTCAACCAGATCCTTTTGGAATTCCGTCACTATCGCGCGATGTAACTGAGCTATGTCATCCTTGCGGCGGGCGCTAAGTACTAAGCAGCCGGGATACTTGGCTTGCAGCTCAGCAGTACGCGCTTGTTGCGCGGCGGTGTCATCCAGATAGTCAATTTTATTGAAAACCCGAATGCGCGGCACGCTGTCAGCGCCAATCTCGGCCAATACTTTATCAGTGACTGCCAGCTGCGCCTCATAGCCAGGGTCTCCGGCGTCAATAACGTGCAGCAACAGTGATGCGTTTAAGGCTTCGTCCAGCGTTGACTTGAACGAGGCGACCAGACCGTGCGGCAAATTTTTGATAAAACCCACCGTGTCACTGACCAATACCTTAGGCACACTTTCTGGCTGCAGGGTACGTACCTTGGTGTCCAGTGTGGCAAACAATTTGTTGGCGACGAGCACTTCCTTGCCGGTCAGGGCGCGCATCAAGGTGGATTTACCCGCGTTGGTATAACCGACCAGCGCCACCTGTGCTAAACCCGTTTGCCCCAGGCGTCGTGATCGCTGGGTATCGCGACCGGCCTCCATGGCATCAATTTCTTTTTGCAGCTCAGCAATACGATCGCGAACTTTTTGGCTGTCCGTCTGGCTGCGCGACTGTCCGGTACCGCGTCCGCCGGCACCGCTGCGCTGTCGCCCTAAGGGGCCGGCGCGCTTGGCCGCCTCGCGCAGGCGCGGCGCCATATAACCCAGCCGCGCAATCTCAACCTGTACCCTCGCGGCGTGTGAGCTGGCATTGCGATGAAATATTTCGAGGATGACCACGGTGCGGTCCATCACCTCGAAACCCAATTCATTTTCCAGGTTGAGCGACTGGGATGGCGATATTTCGTGGTCGACCAGAATATAATCCATCGCGTCTCTGGGCTCCTGCGAGCTACTCAACGCCAAGGCATCTATGCTGGCTTGTTCGCCCTGCAAGAATTGCCGTATTTCTTCGCGCTTGCCTACGCCCATATACGCCGTCGAGTCGAAAGACGAGCGCCTTTGGGTGAACTGCCCGACCACCTCCAGCCCCAGCGTTTTGGCAAGGTCACCCAGCTCGGCCAGGGACGACTCGAATTCAACATCGCTGACGTTGTCCAGTTGTACGGCGACGATCAGCGCACGCTTAAGGCCAGTTGTTTCAAGGTTTGACATAGGGTTGTTTCTCAACTCGAGGGCGCGCTAAGTTAAAAAAACCCGGCAATGGCCGGGCTTATAGTTGGGCGTTAAAACGTTAGATCTAGGCTACTTTAGCTGAGCCAAAAGCACCTGCAGCGGGTGCGGCAATTGCTTTTGGTCTTCACGTTTAACTTGGCTGCGGCAGCTGTAGCCGGTGGCCATGAGTTTGCCCTCGTTCTCTGTATTGCCGACCACTTCTGACCAGCTCATCTGGTAGAGGGCTTTGGAGTTGTCCACATTCTGCGCTTCGTGCCCATAGGTACCGGCCATGCCGCAGCAGCCTGTGTCGACCAGCTTCATTTCTTGGCCTAGGTCACTGAACACATTCCCCCAGTCTTTAATCGAAGCGGCGGCGTTGGTCTTTTCGGTACAGTGGGCCATCAACATAAAGTCGCCAGTTTCTAACTTCTCGGCTTGGCTCAGCAGCTGTTCACGCTGGGTGGCCAACCACTCCTGCAGCAGCAGTACGCTCGGCGCTTTGTCGCCCATGAGCTTTTGGTATTCGCTGCGGTAGGCCAGTGTCATCGAGGGTTCAATACCCACCAGAGGCAGGTTTTCGGCGGCTAGACTGTTGAGGAATTCGGCGTTGCTGTTGGCAGCCTTGTCGAAAGCCTGCATAAAGCCGTGCACGTGCAGGGGTTTGCCGTTGGCTTTATAGGGCGCCAGCAGCGGAACAAAACCCAGTTGCTTCAACAGTTTTAAGGAATCGATTACGACCTGGGTGTCGAAGAAGCTGGTGAAGGCGTCCTGCACGATGATCACCGCTCGGGCTTTTTCATCACTCGACAGATTGCGAATATTCTCCGCCGCCGCCCAGCGCACGCCCAAGCCTTGCAGCTCTTTGTCTAGGCGCACGCCCGTGAGCAGTGGACTGTCGACCATGCCCGCCACCTTGGCGAGTATCGCTTGCATAAACTTCGGCTTCATCAGGCCGTTGTATAACCAAGGCACGCGAACTAACGCCGGCACCATAAGCTCCAAGCCGCCAATAAAGTAATCCTTCAGCGGGCGCAGGTAGCGGCTGTAGTAGAGCTCCATAAACTTACTGCGAAAACTCGGCACATCCACTTTTATGGGGCACTGGCCCACGCAGCTCTTGCAGGCCAAGCAACCGCTCATGGATTCCATCACTTCATTGGAGAAGTCGTAGTCGCCCTTGTTTTTCGCCAGGGTGTTTTTTGTGCGGCTGTAGAGGCTGGTGATAAAACCGCTGAACAGGGTTTTTTCACGCATCTCGCGGGCTTGCTTCACTGGGTCTATGCCGCGCTCGCTCAACTGTTTGAGCCATTCGCGTACCAGTGATGACCGGCCTTTGGGTGAGTGCTTGCGCTCGCGGGTCACCTTCCAGGACGGGCACATGGCGTCGTTCGGGTTCCAGTTAAAGCAGGCGCCATTGCCGTTGCAATACATGCCGTCGCTGTAGCCTTCCCACACCTGCACGGGAATCTTGCGATCCTCCTCCCCTCGGGTCGGGGCTTCATCAATTTTAGTGAGCGAGAAGTGGTCACTCGGGGTGGCGATCTTGCCCGGGTTGAGTTGATTGCGCGGGTCACAGGTGGCTTTGATGCGCTGCAGCTGTGGGTAGAGGTCACCGAAGAATTTAGGCGCGTATTCGCTGCGCAACCCTTTGCCGTGTTCGCCCCAGAGCAGGCCGTTGTATTTGTGGCACAGCTCGGCCACCTGATCGCTGATGGCGCGGATCATCGGGATCTGACTTTCGTCTTTCATGTCGATGGCGGGACGCACGTGTAATACACCGGCGTCGACGTGGCCAAACATGCCGTAGGGCAGCTGGTGGTGGTCGAGCACCTTGCGGAACTCCATGATGAAGTCGGCGAGATTTTCCGGTGGCACGGCCGTGTCCTCAACAAATGGTATCGGCCGCGCCTCGCCCTTGGCATTGCCTAATAGGCCCACGGCTTTTTTGCGCATGCCCCAGATCTTGCCCACCGAAGCGCTGCCCATGGCAATGGAATAGCCAATGCTTACAGCTCGATTGTTTTCTACGGAGTCAGCGCCTGCGGCGTCACGTGATAAAGAGCCCTCTGCGGCCCGCTCGTCTAGAAGGTCCGTCAGCACTTTAATCTTCGCGTCCAGCTCATCTTGGCTGTCGGCCGTGTATTCCACCAGATTGATGCCGGCAATGTCTCGGCCAGCGTACTGGCCCTCTGCGGGAGGGAAGAAGTCCGCGACTGTGTTCCAAACTATGTCGTTCATCGCCAGGTTGAGCACTTTCGAATCAACTGTCTCGATGGAGGTGGGACCGGCTTTCATCAGTTCGGTGGCATCGCGCAGGCCCAGTTCAAAACTGTCGTACTTGACGTTCACCAGCGCCGAGACTTTCGGAATCGGCAGCAGGTTCAGCTTGGCTTCGGTGATAAAGCCGAGCGTGCCTTCACTGCCACAGAGTACGCTGTTGAGGTTAAACAACCCGTCGTCTGTGTGTATGTGTGCCAGGTCGTAACCTGTGAGGCAGCGGTTGAGCTTGGGAAACTTATCTTCAATGGCTTGGGCGTGTTCGCGGTGGATGTCTTCCACCACCCGGTGCAGTTCACCCACTCGGTCTTGTTGTGCGGCGGTGGCTTTAAAATCGTCAAGGTCTATGGGCTTGGAGTTCCACTCGCTGCCGTCCAAAAATACCGTATGCAGCTCTAGTACGTGATCGCGGGTCTTGCCGTAGAGCACCGAGCCCTGTCCCGAGGCATCGGTATTGATCATGCCGCCAATGGTGGCGCGGTTACTGGTGGACAGCTCCGGGGCAAAAAACAAGCCGTGCGGTTTTAGAAAGGCGTTGAGCTGATCTTTGACCACACCGGTCTGCACCCGCACCCAGCGCTGCTCGACGTTGATCTCGAGGATACTGTTCATGTACTTGGATATATCGACGACCAGGCCGTCGGTCAGCGACTGACCGTTGGTGCCTGTGCCGCCGCCGCGAGGGCTGAGCACGACGGCGCGGAACTGCTTGAGGTTCGAGAGCTCGGTGATCTTCACCAGATCTTCACTGCTCTTGGGGTAGACAACACCCTGTGGCAACACCTGATAGATGGAGTTGTCGGTGGCCAGTACCGTGCGGTTGGCGTAATCCGGATTGAGGTCGCCCTCAAAACCGCAGGCCTTTAGCGCTTCGATAAACGCCAGATATTGGCTTTGAACGGGGGATGTCTCACGGATACTGGGAATCATGCTCGAACTCATCGGTTTCAGGTTTTGCAGCGAATCGCTTGCGGGAGCTGGGCTCCGGCAGCGCGGGTCTTAACTAAAGTCAGCGCTTGGGTTGAATATAAAGGCGACTGGGGCCAAATAGGCGGGCATTTTACGCGATTTCCCCCCCGGCAACCAATGTCTCGCACGTTATAGAGACAATTGACTGTGCGAATACTGGGTCAGAGCGCTGCTGTTCGCAGAGTATTTAGCCTTACTGGGTACTTGTGGATAACTTCTGCGCTGCGTCGTGGGGTGTTGATAAGTGGAACCCTCTATACTCAACGGCGGTATAGCCATCACCTGTCGATACCATAGGAGTCTAGTCAGTGTTTGAAGAACTCGAGCAAAGCGTGGCCAGTGGGCCGGATGATGTTTGGCATTTCTGGTTTGAGGCCTTGTCGCCCAAACACTGGTGGCAAAAAAATGAGGCGCTGGATCAGTTGATTGCGCGGCGCTTTACTGAGTTGCATCGCCAGGCGCGCAGTGGCGAACTCTACCCTTGGCGCGAGACAGCGCGGGGGCGTCTCAACGAAATTATTCTGCTGGATCAGTTTTCCCGCAATATGTACCGCGATCAAGCGCAGGCGTTTGCCCAGGACTCCCAGAGTTTGGTGTTGGCACAGGAGGCTATCCGCAGCGGCGCGGATCAGGCGGTGGAGGAGCTGCAGCGGCCGTTTTTCTATCTGCCGTTTATGCACAGTGAGTCCCTGCTGATTCAGGATGTGAGTGTCGGTCTCTACGAGCAGTTGGCCAGCGACAGTGATGGGCGACAAAACAACATCGGTTTTGCGTTGCGCCACAGGGTGATCATTGAGCGCTTCGGTCGCTTCCCTCATCGCAACGCGCAATTGGGCCGCGCCTCCACCGATGCCGAAATCGAGTTTTTAAAACAGCCGAGTTCGAGCTTCTAGCTTGTCGAAGGGTACTGGGAGGGGCGTGAGGTTTGCACCAGCTGAGGGTTCAGCTGGTGCGGCGAGCAATGTTAGGCGTTGAGCACATCGTCCTTGACGCTGAGGCAGACAGCCACAACCTTGTCGATTTGCTCTTGGGATACGTCTAACTCTTGCAGGGTGGCGACTAAATTCTCAGCCACCGCATTGAAGTGACCTTCGTTAAGGTTCATGTGTTTGTGCGCGTCGCGCATGTCTTTGCCCGTGTAGTTATTGGGGCCGCCGAAGGCAAGGGTCAGGAAGGCTTTCTGCTTGGCGCGTTGGCGCTTCATATCAACGGTGCTGAAAAATTCATTGATGCGCTCGTCAGCCAGTACCTTTGCGTAAAAAATATCCACGGCGGCGTTGACCGCAGGGGCACCGCCAAGCTCTTCGAAAATACTCATATAATATGCTTCCAGTCTGTGATGGGAGGGGCGCTAGGGGCGCGGTGACATTAAATAGCCGGAGCCCTTTGTGTTGATCTAGTAAATATCCTAGTTACCCGCGAAATTGCCCGTTTGATAGAGATCAAGAAAGTATCAATGAGGCTCGTTTGTCATCGGCCAGCTAACGTGAATCTTGAGGTTGGCCATTTAAAAGTGGGCGCTCTATGATGCAGGCTCGGATTTATTGGCGGGGAGCAGTGCTTTTTATATGCACGATTTTATTGTTATTGGCGGTGGTATTGTTGGCCTCTCTACCGCCTATGAACTGCAGACACGCCACCTCCACAAGCGGGTGCTGCTGCTCGAAAAAGAACCCCAGCTGGCGGCGCATCAAAGTGGTCGCAACAGCGGGGTGATTCACGCCGGTGTCTATTATGCGCCCGGCAGTTTGAAGGCGCAGTTTTGCCAGCAGGGCTTAAAAGACACCCTGGCCTTTTGCCAGCGACATGGTATTGCCTATGAGCAATGCGGCAAGTTACTGGTGGCGACAAGCGCGCAGGAGCTCGAGCGCATGGACGCGCTCGAGCGCCGCTGCGCCGACAACGGCATCGCCACCGAGCGCCTGTCGCAACAGGCGTTGCGTGAGCGTGAGCCCAACGTCACTGGGTTGGGTGCGCTCTATGTGCAAGAAACGGGTATTGCCGACTACCCAGCCATTTGTCGAAAGCTGGCCGAGTTACTGCAAGCCGCCGGCGGCGAAGTGCGCCTAGGTGCACAGGTCGAGCGTGTGGTCGAGGGCGACGCGCAGGTGGTGATTCACATGCGCGATGCACAGAGTTTGCGCTCGACTGCAATCAGTACGCAGTACGTTGTGGCGTGCGCTGGGTTGCAGGCCGACCGACTGCTGGCGAAAACCTCCCTAGATCAAGGCCGCGACATTCGTCAGCACTTTACGCTGCCGGACTTTCAAATAGTGCCCTTTCGCGGAGAGTACTACCGCCTGCCAGCGCATCTTTCTAACCTGGTGAACCATCTCATATACCCCATCCCCGATCCTGACTTGCCGTTTTTAGGTGTGCACCTAACACGCATGATCGACGGCTCGGTGACGGTGGGGCCCAACGCGGTGTTGGGCTTTAAACGCGAAGGTTACGGGCGCTGGAACCTGAGCATTACAGATTGTTGGTCTCTGCTGAAATTTTCAGGTTTGAGTCCGTTGTTGCTGGGCAATTGGCGTTCTGGAATCACGGAGATTAAAGACGCTTGGTGGCGGCGTGGGTACCTCAGACGGGTACAGAAATATTGTCCGCAGTTACGTCTTAAGGATCTTCAACCCTACCCAACCGGTATTCGAGCTCAGGCGGTACTGGCCGACGGCAGCTTGGTGCATGACTTTCTCTTCGCCCAGAGTGCGCGCACCTTACACGTTTGCAATGCGCCTTCCCCTGCGGCTACCTCCAGTGCACCCATCGCCGCGTATATTTGCGATCAATTAGGTGAGCTGGTAAATGCGGGTGGGCTGGGCTAGGTCAAGAGGCGTTGCTGTTTGGCTGCCGAGCTCTGGTTAATCGGCTTGTGAGCTGGTGCAAAGAAGCTAAGCTTAGCGGGTAGTTTGGCTTTAAGGGCGGCCGATGTTTTCTATCTCGCGGGGGGTACTGGCTGGGCGCAGCGGTTTGGGCTTGGTGACCCTGGCATGGATCTGCGTGTTTACTTGCCTAGTGGTGGTCACGACCTACTTCGCGCTGGCGCGCATTGAGGCGACAACGAAACACAGTGTTCAAGCCTCTATTCAGGCGGTTCTTAAAACCACTCAACACTCTCTGCACATCTGGGCTGGATTCCACAGTGATACGGTATCTGCGTTGGCCAGCGATATTCGCATCCGCGCTTTCAGTGGTCAATTGTCGCAAGCGCTGGGGGAGCAAGGGCAAAGCCTCACCGACCAACAGCGACGGGCGCGGCTGCGCGCCTCACCCGCCTTGGCGCGGGTGAAACAAATACTCACCCCTGCAGTGCACAGCAACGCCAACCAAGGTTTTTTTATCATCAGCCACGAGCGCTATAACTTGGCCGCTTGGCGTGACATGAACGTGGGTGCTGAGAACATGATTGAGCAGCGGCGGCCGGAATATCTGGCGCGCGCCTTTGCCGGCTACAGCGTTTTTATTCCACCCATGCAATCGGATGTACCCTTGGCTTTTACCGATCGTTTTAAGCGGGTGGTGCCCACCATGTTCTTCGCGGCGCCTATTTTAGATCAGCAGCAGCAGGTCGTCGCGGTGTTGGCGTTGCGCTTGCCACACGGAGGGGATTTGAGTCGTGTGTTGACTTTGGGGCGCATGGGGGAGTCGGGCGAAAGCTACATCTTCGATCGCCAAGGGTTGATGTTATCCCATAATCGATTTGCCGATCAGTTGCGGCGCCTCGGTATTATTCCAATTTCTGCCGATAGCCTCCTGGAGCTCACCATTCGCGACCCAGGCGGTGATCTATTGGCAGGTTATCGCAGCCCGCTGCCGCAAAAGCAGTGGCCGCCGACCGCGATGTTGCGTCGAGCGCAGACGGGAGGTGAGGGCATTGATCTTGATGGTTACCGAGATTATCGCGGTGTACAGGTGTTTGGCGCCTGGAGCTGGGACCCAATATTAGACGTGGGACTGGCGACGGAAATTGATGTGACCGAAGCCATGTCCGCTTACACCGAGATCCGCAATATTCTCATCTTGATTCTTGCGGCCACGGTGTTGTTGGCCTTGGCTATGTTAGTGGGGGTGTTGTGGCTCAGGCGTCGAGTTAATCGCGCGCTGCGCATAGAAAAAATCAGGGCGGAACAGTTGGTGCTCGACCGCACCCGGGATTTAAAGCACGCGAAGGAGGAGCTGGAGCAAGCCAATCAAGAGCTGTATGTGCAAGCCAACACCGATGGTTTAACCGGGCTGGCTAACCGGCGCTACTTTGATGAGCAGTTGGATTTAGAGTGGAGGCGCTGCGCACGTGAAAAAAAGTCACTGTCGATTCTGTTATTGGATATCGATTTTTTTAAAGATTACAACGATCACTATGGTCACCAGCAGGGGGATGCGTGTTTACAGGCCGTTGCGGCAAGCCTGCAAGGTTTGAAGGTGGCCCAGAGACCGGGTGATTTAATTGCCCGCTATGGCGGCGAGGAGTTTGTCGTGGTATTGAGCGGTGGTGATTTTAGTTATGCACAACGCATCGCTAAGTCGATTCATCACCGTCTGCAGCTGTTGAATGTCAGGCATGCATACAGCGGTGTCGAGGGTATTGAACGAGTGTCGATGAGCATTGGTTTAGCGACCGCCGACAATATCAGCACCACTGTGCCGCAGGGGCTGTTACACCAAGCCGATGCCGCCCTCTATCAAGCTAAACACGAGGGACGCAATCGCACCTGTGGCCATGAGCAAAATTTGGATGAGGCGGAGTAAAACCCTTAGGGCGCTACCGCCATTTCCTAAAATGCTCTAGTCGACGGACCAGTTATCCCCAACGCTGACCTCCTGAACGCTAACCCCGTTTAATAAACCATTAACCGCAAACGCCGGCGCGGCTTTTCTTCGTGGGGGTTCGGTGGCGGGCATCGGGTTTATGCGACACAAGGTATTGAAGGGCTCCAGTTTTGCATCGCGTGTGCCTAGGTCAGGATCGATGGTGGTCATCACACATCGCTGGCAGTGGTCTATTAAAGAAAATTGTTGCTCGCTGCGCGCGTTGTTTTTCAGCTTCGAAAACCCGTGTTCGGCAAAAGCCGGTAGCTCGCCCTGCACGACAATGTTAGGGCGAAAACGACGCATGTCCACAGGTGTCAATGATTGCGCGGTGAGCTCTGCATTGAGTGCCTCCAGCGAGGTTTGGTTGGCAATGAGATAGGGCGCGGCGTCGGCAAAGACTGTGTGTGAGTCGCTGCCAAATCGTTCCGGTTGTGACTGCGGCCGCTTTTCGACCAGCGCCACTAGACGCACACTTTTTTCCAACGCCTGGCTTAACCAGGCGGATGTCGTCTGGCAGGGTTCGAACACCTGTACCTCATCGCTCCAAATTTTTGCGGTAAAAACCTGATCGCTATTGGGGGTGAGTGTCGCCTTATCAAGTGTTAGACGCTGGGGTTTTTGGTCTTGGTAATTGAGCTCCAGCGTGGTGAGCGTCTTGTGTTGATGCAGCGACGTTTTGATGAGTGTCATGCGGTGCTCTTGACGCTGGGTCACGAAGCGTTGCTTGTCATCGACCAGCATAAACTGTCGATCGTGTTTAAAACCGCTGGTTGTCGCTGGCCAGTGATCGACAGCAATGCCCGCGAGTGATTTTACTGGGTAGACAAATAACTGTGTGATTTTTACCTTGGCCATGAATATTTCCTTGTCACACGAAGCGCTCGCCTGAGCGCGGCGGGCATGCTGATTATTTCTTGGCGGCCTGCTTGGCATTAAAGATGGCCATTTGTTCCTCACTGGCAGGTGTTTGATGATTGGCTTTCCACTCTTCAATGCTCATGCCGTAAACAAGTTCCTGAGCCTGTGGGTAATCGATGCTCTCGCCGCGCTCTTCGGCTTCAGCCTTGTACCACTTGCTCAAACAGTTGCGGCAGAAGTTGGCGAGGTTCATCAACTCAATGTTCTGCACGTCTTTGTTGTCATCCAGGTGTGCCAGTAAACGACGAAAGGTGGCCGCTTCAATTTCGGTTTGTGTCTGCGTATCCATAATGAATCCTAAGTGTTTGACCCTAACGGAACAAGGTATCGTTAGTTGTCGGGTTAATGAGTAATGCTAATATTTAATAGAAGAGCGCATCGAAAGCGATCGTCGATATCAGGTCACCTTCGGCGACTTCTGTATCAATCGGCACTATGGCTAAGGCGTTGGCCCAGCTGGTTGAAGACAGCACGCCTGAGCTTTGGTTGGCGTGGGTGTGCATGGTTTGCTCGGCATCAATGCGCACACGCACATATTCCTGCCGAATACTTTTCTTGCTGCGCGTGAAGCTGGCCGCCAGTAATATCGGTGCTGGTTGCAGTGGTGCCAGCCCCTGCATCGCC
>Ga0209081_1000865_pt1 | contig 18275 bp, 13 predicted proteins | sample GOMGulsemesocosm_4_FD_184636 | JGI IMG/M metagenome (GOLD analysis project Ga0209081, IMG submission 184636) | Methane-oxidizing microbial communities from mesocosms in the Gulf of Mexico - GOM15B Gulf of Mexico (SPAdes) (version 2) | ecosystem: Environmental > Aquatic > Marine > Cold seeps... | reverse complement strand
ATTTACACGCGGATCCGTCCGTGGTCCTGCATACGAATATAGAAATGCTGGAGGGGCCTAGCCTCGACAAAGTGAAGCGCTGCCTGACCACCCTGGCTCGTATTCACGCAGCGTTTTACGGCATAGGCGAGGCGGCGCAAGAAGCTTTACTGCCCCGACGTTTACAGCCTTTTATGGCGCCGATCATGCGTGCGATATCGCCGTTGATGGGTAAAACCGCGCTGGATAATTGTTTGAAAAACGGCAGCCTTGCGTTAACCGAAAAGCAGCAGGCGACCTATCAGCGTGCGATCAAGCACTGGGGCTGCCTGGTGGATCACTGGACTGAAGGTCCGCTCACGCTGGTGCATGGCGACAGTCATTTGGGCAATCACTTTTTCCACGGCGATGACGCGGGCATGCTCGATTGGCAGGCGGCGCAGTGGGGCAAGGGTATTCGTGATGTGCAGTATTTTTTAACCGACTCTCTGCCTGCCGATGTGCTGGCCGAGCATGAACATGAGCTGGTGCACTACTACCATGACCTTCTAACCGAAAAGGGCGTTGATCTTAGCTTCGATGAAATTTGGCACCAGTACCGTGGTTTCTCCTTCCAAACCTGGATGACCATCGTTGTCTCCATTGGCTTCGGCGCCATGACCGACGACATGGATGAACTGATGCCGGAGATTCATCGCCGCTGTATCGCCTCGATCGAACGCCTGGATTTGGCTGGCTGGTTGGATGAGGTGCTCGCTAGTTCCGGCTCACCAATACCGGCTGGAGTAATAAGCCAGTAAGTATCTATCTATAAATCAGTAAATAGCTAGGTGTATTTCATATAAATAAAAACGGCCAAAGCGGCCGTTTTTTTGTGAACTACTTTGCTCAGTCGGTATTGCTGAATGCATTTTATATTTCTATTCACCGTGGGCCTCATCACGGTTGAAACAGAAACCACCGAGCCACCATTTTCGTTCACAGCCGTAGATCAGGCGCCCGCGTTCGCCGTGCAGGTAATCCAGCGCGCTGAGCATGTCGCTGGGCACCATGCCCAGTGACGGACCACCCTGCAGTTCCTCCAGTGGCACTGGGTAGCTGGCCCAGTTTTTCGGTGCGCGCCAACCGGGAGGCGGCACCAGCTGCGAGCGTGTGCCGTTGATGGGGTGCAGGCTGCGCCAGTGCATGATGGCGTCGTTCATCTCGCTCACTTTATCTGGGTGTTGAGCGGCTAAATTGATGTGTTCGTTGGGGTCTTTACTGATGTTAAACAGCTGATTAGTGACGGTAATCGTTTGCTGTTCCTGCACTAGCTCCTGTACCAGTTTCCACTCATCGTCGAAGGCTGTGAGGAAAAACTGCCCGTAGATGGGGATTTCTGAAGCAAAAAATACCAGTTCATCTCGGGCGATTTTTTTACCTTCGCTGATGGCCGACCACATGTTCTTGCCATCAAGTTTACGGGTGTTTTTTGTTTTGATGCCCGCGGCGGCGGCCAGAGTCGGGAAGACGTCCATGGCGGTCATGATGGAATCCATCTTGCTGCCGGCGGCAATGGCTGCTGGCCAGCGCATGGTCGACACCACGCGAATACCGCCTTCGAAAGTTTCGCCCTTGCCACCGCGCAGTGGCACGTTATCGGCGCCGCCCGGTGCGTAGGAGGCGCCGCCGTTATCACTGAAGAACATGACAATGGTGTTGTCGGCGATGCCTTGCTCGTCAAGGGTGTCGAGTACGCGGCCGATGGCCTGGTCCATGCCATCCACCACGGCGGCGTACATGGGCCTTACGCTCGGTGTCATCTGCAGGGTGGCGAGCTGGCGCGACAGGTCAGTGGGTCCGCTGCGCGCCGGTGCTAGGTCGGTGTTGATGTCCTTGTATTTATCCTGCAAGGCTTGCGGCGCATCGAGCGGTGTGTGCGGGGCAATAAACGGCATATACAAAAAGAACGGCTGGTTTTTATTGCGCTGGCGAATATAGCGACTGACTTCATCGGCTAATAAATAGGTTTCGTAACCCTGGTCGTCGATGGACTCGCCGTTGCGCTGGAAGTCTTTACCTCCCTGGTTGCTGAAGGGCGGGAAGAAACCGACTTCGGTTTGCAGATGACCATAGAAATGTTGGAAACCCCGCTCATTGGGGTGGAAGGTTTGCTGTGCGTGTCCCAGGTGCCACTTACCGACCATGGCCGTTTGATAACCTGCAGCTTCAAAGCTTTCGGGCATAAAGTGTTCGCCCGGGTGCACACCAATATTGTCCCAGGGCATGATCACCCCGTAAGCGACCCCTAAGCGCATGGGATCGCGGCCGGTCATCAGCGCCGCGCGGGTCGGTGAGCATATCGGTGTGGTGTAGAAGCGGTCGAGCTGTACCCCCTCGCTGGCAATGCGGTCCAGAGAGGGCGTATCTATGTCGCCGCCGTGAAAGCCGACATCGGCCCAGCCGAGGTCGTCGGCGACCATGACAATGACATTAGGCTTAGCCAAGGTCTCGGCTTGCAGTGGCGTGGTCACACAGACGCACAGCCCTGTGCTCAGTAAGCCCAGTTGCAGCAGGTAACGATTTAAAACACGTGGCATAAACATAGTGATCCTTTTCTGGCCGTACTGGCGGCGGCTTTTATTTTAATAGCTTCATTGGCTGCGTGTGCTGGCGCTTGTGGTCTGTGGTCAGCAGAAATCACAAGTTCTCAGTGATGAGACATATTGATTAATATGTCTCAATGTGAAACATTATGGAAGTCTTAACTTTGAATCGGGTGAAAATACATGACGGGCAGCAGTGAACAACGTTTTGATGCCATAGTCGTCGGCGGCGGTAGCAATGGTCTGGCGGCCGCGACGGTATTAGCGCGCCAGGGTCAGTCAGTCTTAGTGCTCGAGAAGAATAATTACATTGGCGGTATGGGCGGTACTCGGGAAATATTAAAAGGCTGTCGAAACGAGGTGGGAGCGAGTGTTTTCTTTCCTCTGTCCAAAGAGGTGAAAGACTACTTCGACTTTGAAAATCATGGCGTCGAATTTATTCCGCTGCCGGTGATGGCCGTTAATCTCAGTGGCGCAAAGTTGCGCCCGCTGTTGTTCTATAAAAACCCGGCCAAGTTGGCTTGGAACCTGTTGAGCACATTCGGTTTCTCAGCGATGCTTGGCTTTATTAACTTAATGAAGTTCTGCAGCTACCCAGCCAGCGTCATTGATCGCTTTACGGCCCGCAAAGCGCCGCTCAGTCTCGATGAGGCGATTGCCTGCGCGCCCACCGCGGAAAAACGCGCCCAGCTGGAACTGGCCCTTAAGGGGTCGGCCATGGACGTTATCGACAAGTTCTTCCCCGATAAAGAAAAACACCGCGAGCTGCGCAGCAACATCGCCTTTGCCGCCGTGCAGGGCACCTATAAGGGGCCCTACACAAAGGGCTCGGCTTTATGCTTAATCTACACCCTTGCTCAGGAGGGCTCAGAGGGTTTGATGCAACGGGTTAAAGGTGGCATGGGTAAGCTGTCAGAATCCCTGCAGCATCAGATCGAAGGCTTGGGCGGCCTTGTAAAAATGAAGCAGCGGGTGAGAAAAATTTTGGTAGAAGACAATCGCGCTATAGGCGTTGAAATGAAAAGCGGTTGCCGCTACTACGCCAATGTTGTTATTTCTAACCTGGATAAACCCGCGACCTTTAATGGCTTGCTGAATGATGTGCCTTTGGCTTCGGAGTACCGCGACAAGGTCAATGGGGCGAACCACAACGGTGCCTATGTGCACATGTTGTTTAAACTAAAAGGGCTACCAAATTACTCGGCGCATTTGCACAAGCTCAACGGCGTTAAGGGCGCCCGCTTTGGCGGCGCCATGGTGCTGGATCCGGAGGTCATGCAAGATTGTTACGAGTCCTGCTTGCGGGGCGAGCTACCTGAGAAAATGCCCTTGGCCTTTTCTATGCCATCGACGCTGGATGCAACGCTGGCCCCAGAGGGCTACCACATAGCCAGCGCCTACGGTTTTTACTTTCCCTGCGATGCGGATAAGAAACAACGGGGTAAGCTGCGCGATGGTGCCGCGGAGATCTTGATTGATCACATCAGTGAGTATTTCCCGAATTTTCGAGAGCATATTGAGAGTCAGGCGATCTTCTCGGCGGATCATTTTGAAAGCATGCACGGCGCTACCAATGGCGATTGGACACACGGCTCCTTACATCCGGAACAGATGATGGGTGATCGTTGCTTGGTAGAGGGCAGTGGCCACAAAACGCCAATAGAGAATTTATTTCTCTGTGGCGCCTCGTGTCATCCAGGCCCAGGGGTGACCTTCTTACCTGGCTACAACTGTGGCCATGAGGTAATGCGCTACGCAAGCGCCGCGATCGCTTATGACGGAAAAAGTAGCGAGAGCATCTCAGTCGAGCCGCATGAAGATGAGTCTGTAGCCCTTTTGAGCGATTAACTTTCTGTTGGGTCGCAAACCTTGAGCAGTTGTTTGCCTTGGTTTTGGCCGGTGTACAGGCGCAGCAGAGTGGCGGGGATATTTTCAAAACCCTCTTTTACGTCTTCGCGGAAGGCAAGCTCGCCACCCATCACCCAGGGTGCAATGTCGTTCATGGCCTCTTCGATTCGATCGATAAAATCCATCAGGATAAACCCCTGCATTCGCAGTCGACGCTCTGTAATACGGTTGAGGTTACAAGGGCCTGGGGCGGGTTGCTCAGCGTTGTACTGGGATATTTGGCCGCAGTTTACAATGCGGCCGTGGTCGGACATGTGTTCGAGTAAAACTTCTAATGTGCCGCCGCCGACGTTATCAAAAAACACGTCAATGCCCGCAGGGCAGAGCGCAGAGAGTTTCTGGTTTAAGTCTTCGTTTTTATAATCAATGGCGGCGTCAAGCTTGCATTCATTGACTAGCCATTGGCACTTATCGATGCCGCCGGCGATACCAATTACTCGGCAACCCTTAATGCGCGCAATCTGCGCCGCCACCGAACCCACTGCGCCTGCGGCGCCAGACACCACCACTGTGTCGCCGGCCTTGATCTGGCCTATGTCTAGAATGCCAAAGTAGGCGGTGAGGCTGGTGGCACCAAAAATAGACAATGGGTAGTTGGGCGGGGTGCCAGCCGGTATCGGGTGCGGTTGCATCGGGTTGTCGCGGCGTATCAGCGTGTAGTCCTGCCAATCGAATAAACCTTGAACCAGGCTGCCGACGGGAAACTGCTGTGTTTCAGAGGCAACTACCTGTGCGACGGCGGTGGCTCGCATGGGGGCGCCTAAGGCCACCGGTGGCAGGTAGCTGTTGCGGTCATCCATCCAGCCGCGCTGTGCCGGGTCAAAACTGAACCAGAGATTGCGCAGCAAGAGATCGCCTGCGGCAAGGTCGGGTGTGGGAATGGGGGCTTCGCGGTATTCGAAATCCTCAAGACTGAGCATGCCCTGTGGGCGTTTGGCCAGCAACCATTGACGGTTGATTTTCATAGGGTGTCCTTAAGCGTTAGCGGCTTCACGTTCCAGCTTGGCGTTAAAATTCCAGCCATCGATTTGACGCTGGTGCTCGCCCTTGGCGGTGAGCTTGATGATCAGGCCCATCGGCAAGAATCTCATTTTGTGTTTGGTGATGTCACGCCAGGTCTTCGTCAGCGTTACGCCATCGGCATTGGCTTCTACTAAAAAGTCTTCAAACATGGTTAAAAACGGTTTGGCTTTTATATGCTCGATACTAAAAGGCGGTGTCAGACCGTTAGCGGTGATCACCCGCAGGGTTACTTTATTGTGCGCAGGTCTGTCGACGACTTCCAGCAGCGAGACGCCGGTCTTGTTGCTGCACCAGATGGCCTTGCCGGTTTCAAAAGTGCCGCAGCCCGTTGCGTCAGGGTAGTAATCCATGACTCGCTCGGGGGTGATGATGAAACGCAAAACCTGCTCGGAGGTGGCGTGCATCAGCATGGTGTCGACATGAACAATGTTACTCATCGCGGTTTCCCCTGAAGGCTGTATAGGAGCGATATCATGCCCTAAGGGCTGCGGAGCTGGCCAGCAGCTTAAAAAGACTTAACCGGGCGGGGTGCAGGCGGCCGCGGTGATCTACCCATAAAGGGTGACTTTGTGCGCTACCGTGGGAAAAGAAACGTTAAATACCGACTCCAGTATCGCAATAGTCGCCGGGAACTTGTAGGTTATCGGTATTACCTATCACTTGATCGTCTGGGTAAAATTTATTAATGCTATTAAATATCTCAAGCCTGAGGAGTGCCTTCCATGTCTGCAGATCTAATCGAGCCAGAAGTAACCGTGCGAGCACGCACGGACGTACCTACCGCAAGTGGGGGCTGGCCGTTATTGGGTAACGCACTGCAGATGGGGAAAGACCCAGCGGCGTTTTTTTACAAGGCCTACCGCAAGCATGGTGCGGTGTTTCAAACCAAAGTCATGGGCAATGAATGGTTGGCGTTGGTCGGACCGGAGGCCGCCAAGTTCATGGGTTCGTCCGAGGGGAAGGAGTGCCTACGCTCAGAAGAGGTGTGGCGCGGTGTTGGCCTTGAATATGGCGCCAAGCACACGTTAGTGGCCGAAGACGGCCCGATCCATAAACGGTTGCGTAAGGTATTCCAGCCGAGTTTTGCCAAGGGTGCCATGCGTGGCCGTTACGACGAGTTTGTCGGGGTCACCGACAGTCAGATTGAAGAGAACTGGAAAGTTGGTAGTGAGGTGCCAGTGGTTTGGGCGTTCCAGCGTATGGCGACCCACCAGCTGGGCACTTTGAACAATGACTTCACCCCAGACGGTTATGAGGATGATATCCGCGTGGCCATTCGCAATATGGTGACGGTGCGAGTATTAAAAATGTGGCCCGAGTTTATGACCAAAACTCCCGGTTATAAAAACGCTAAAGACCGCTTCCACGGCATGGGTCAGACGTTAATTGATCGCTATCACGAGCGCAAAGCCAACGGTTTTGAAGGTCGTCGAACGCTTGTCGATGACACCATGGAAATGCATTTGAATGACCCTGACCTTTTACCAGAGTCGGACTTAATTCAAGTCGTGGTCTCCCCCTATGTCGCCGGTTTGGATACGGTGGCCAGTACCATTTCCTGCATGCTCTATGAAGTGCTGGCAAAACCCGATGTTCTTGCGCGAATTCACGCCGAGGTGGACGCGCTCTTTGCCAAGGGTGAGGTGGGCGAGGAAGACATGACCGCTAAAGCGGTGCCGACCCTGTTTATGGCGATGATGGAAACTCTGCGCTTGCACCCGATTGCACCGCTGGCGATGCGTGTTGCCAATAAAGATTTCGTGTTTGAAGGTGTGCCGGTAAAAGAGGGCGAGATGCTCTATATCGGTTACACGGTTTGTCATTTTATGGAGGAGTTTTTCCCTGAACCTGAGACGTTTAATGTCGACCGCTCGCCAGCTGAGTTCAAGCAGCCGGGCGCTTTCACCCCCTATAGTCGCGGCGCGCACACCTGTCTCGGCAAGACCTTGGCCGAGGTGCAAATGTTACTGACCATGGCGCGTTTGTTCTACCGCTTAGACATGAGTCTGCCCGAGGGTTACACCGAACTGAAGAAAACCACCTTCCCCAGCCCTGCGCCTAACAAACATTTCAAAGTGCAGGTGAAGGGTTATCGTCAGTCATGACGGTCTGCTTTTTCTAGGGGGAGAGTATTTGCTTAGATGTGTTTGCTGGCACCTCAGCGTTTTTTTGCGCTGCGGTGGTGGTACGACACACTGCTGGCGTGATTGTAGTCCGGTTGTAATAGGGCAGTAGGTAACTCATATTCGTCTCTACTAGTAGCTTTTCTAATCTATCTTCATTGAATATTGTTACTCTAGCTTCTGCGAAGTTTTGGCAGAGTGTGACGGGGTCTTTCATTCGTGGTGACCGCTTGGAGAAGACGCTAAGGAATTCAAGATGACTGTAATCATAAACCCGCTCCAGTTGCACCCCTAGTTTCTGTTTGATCTTATGCGCCGAGCCAGGATCCAAGGTGGCTAGATCAATGTGATTAGCTTGCAGTGCTTTACTGAGGCTAAAAGCGTCCTTGTAGTAATGGGTGCTTTCCACTTTTCGCTGAGCGCGCAGTTTTTTCTGTTCTAAGCGAACACTGCCAATACGATAGTGCTTGGTTTGCCCCAAATCTTTTATCTGGATATTACGCTCGGTGAGTGCATAAAAAGAAATGGGGACAGTTAGCACTGGCTCAGTGGGGGTGACGATATTGTTGGGAAGAAAAATGGAACCCTTTTGGGGGACTCCTTGCACGCCAAAAGTGATGTCGATATCGCCCGTTTTCAGCGCATGCAGGCCACGCAAATAAGGCATGGTCTGAATGTCGATATCACGTCCCAGTCGCTCACTGATGGCGGATATCAGGCTCGGAAAAAACCCATAGACATTGCCTTGGTCGTCAACATGGGTGTAGGCCGAAACGGGAATAGAAACCTTCAGTGGCTCCAGTTCGGCGGGCTCTCTTGTCTGCGAGTGAGCGCTGAGGGTAAGTAATGCTAGGCACAGTGAAAAGCAGTAGAGCGGCCCTGCCATGCATTTTCTTTCTCTTGTGCTCATAGATTGAAAAGGCATAAGCACTCGGTTAATTAATAAGTTTTTCGAGGCCGCACCGCTACTGAAAATAGCAGGTGCTCAATATCTTGAGTCTAGCCTAGTATGCTTGTCCTGCTTCGTTAAACCGAGCTCACCGGGTAAGGACGCGGGGGAATGGTATTGCTCATAAGCGCCCAGTATTCAGGAAAACCCGCCAGCAGTTTGTTATCTCGGTAACCGATTTGGTGACACAGTGGAAGCCTTACGGTTCAGTCTTTGTCACAGAAGGGGTAGCTACTTACGGTGAAATACTTTTTATCGCGTCAGGGGTTTGATCTGCTGATGTGGTGATTCGACATTGTTCTGTAAGGGTGTTTACTTGATTGTAATAGGGTCTCAGATGCTCCATTCGAGTGTCTTTTAATAGTTTGTCGAATGTACCGTCTTCGACGGCTTTGATTCTGGCTTCTACGAACCGCTGACAAAAGGCGAGAGGGTCTCTGATGCGAGGTGATACCTTGGAGAATATCGGATAGGTATTCATGTGGTTGTAGTCGTAAATACGTTCCAGTTCTACTCCCAGCTCTTGGTTGATTCTCTTTGCTGAACCCGGCTCTAGGGTGGCGAGGTCAATGTGATGAGCTTGCAGTGCTTTGCTGAGGCTGTAAGCGTTCTTGTAGTAATACGCTTCACCATGCCCCTTGCGTTTAATGCGCTGACCTTTGGTTTCCAGCCGAATGGTGCCAATACGATAATCGCCAGCTTGTTTCATATGGGTTAGGCGTATTTTGCGTTCGGGCAGTGCGTAAAACGAGACGGGAAGAATCAGCTGTGGGGAGGAGGCTGCAATGATATTCTCGGGCAGATAAACAGAGCTACTCGGCACTTCCAGTCCAAAAGTCATATCGATTTGGCCGGTTTTTAGCGCATGTAAAGTGCGTAAATAAGGCATGACTTGAACTTCGACATCACGCCCTAGGCGCAGACCCACCGCAACGATTAAGTCGGGTGCAAAACCATAAGGCACGCCTTGTGCATTGATTTGAGTATAGGGCGACAGTGGAAACGCGGCCCGTAATGCTTCAGTGGAGTTTGACTCTATAGCTTGGGTGTGGGTTTAGGCTGGGAATAGGGCTAGGCACAGTAGCAGGCAGTGTAGCCGTAGGGCCGTGAAGCTGATTTGTTTTACGCTAACGGGTCGAGAAAACATAACCGTCCTGTCGATTCATATATTTGCGAAGCCTCGGTCAACATGGAATCTCTGTGAGGTGTGATGCTTATATATTAGCGGGTTTTGCTTTTGATGGTTGTAGGTAACACTGTCTGTAGCCACTGCTTGTCACGTTTTGGTGCCGGCGGCCTAGCCAGCACGTTGACCATAAACTTACCAAGCGGGGCAGAGGGAATCCACGCTGGCGGTCATGGTGGTTTTTAAACTGTGGGTTCTCGGCAGAATACGGGCAAAATAGAACTCGGCCAGTTGCACTTTGTGCTCAAGGAAGGCGGCGTCTAGGCCAATCTCCGGCTGAGTTGCGCCTGCGGCTAACCGCTTGTGTGCTGCGATGGCGTTGTTCAGATGGAAGTAACCCAGCACGACATAACCCGAATACATTAAAAAGTCGAAACTGGCCGAGCCGACTTCATCGTGGTTTTCTAGGGCTTTCATGCCGATGTTCATGCTCAGGGCAGACCAGTCCTTGGCGTAGGGTTTGAGTTGCTGAGCCAAGTGAGACAAAGCGTGGCCCTCTGCGTGGGTTTTGCACAGGCGATGAATCATCTTGGTGAACATCATCAGGCTTGCACCTTGATTGCCCAACACCTTGCGGCCCAGCAGGTCCAGTGCTTGTATTCCCGAAGTGCCCTCGTAGAGGGTGCCAATACGACCGTCACGGTAGAGTTGCTCGGCGCCATTTTCGCGCACAAAACCGTGCCCGCCAAACACTTGTATGGCATGACTGGCACTCTCCAAGCCGGCTTCAGTGCAGAAACCTTTGGCGATGGGGGTGAGAAAATCCAGCAGCGCTTGGCTGTCGGGTTGGTCTTCGGCCGTATCGCCTGATTGTGCTTCGTTCACCTGATCTAATAGCTGCGCGCAGAAGTTCGCCAGTGCACGGCCGCCGTCGGCAAAGGCCTTTTGTGTGAGCAGCATGCGTCGCACGTCTGGGTGCTCAATGATGCTGTCCGCCTCTTGCTCGGGTTGTTTAACCCCTGAGAGGCTGCGCATTTGTGTCCGCTCGCGGGCGTAAGCTAGGCTTTTTTGAAACGCTCGCTCACTCAATCCCACACCCTGCAAGCAGGTGCCGAGACGCATCTCGTTCATCATGGTAAACATGGCTTGAATGCCGCCATTGGCCTGACCCACCAAATAGCCGGTGGACTCTTCAAAGCGCATGGCGCATGTGGGGCTGGCGTGTATGCCCATCTTGGCTTCAATGCCGATGCACTGGACTTGGTTGTCCTGGGACCATTCACCGCTGGGTGCTTGAGTCTTCTCGGGCACTAAAAACAGCGACAGGCCTTTTACGCCCTGAGGGGAGTCTTCAAGTCGTGCGAGCACCAGGTGAATGATGTTTTCGCTGGCGTCGTGTTTGCCGGAGCTGATAAAAATCTTACTGCCTTCAATGCGATAGTGATCTTCATGGGGGCGCGCTTTGCTGCGAATCAGACCAAGGTCGCTGCCGCAGTGGGCTTCGGTCATGCACATGGTGCCAGTCCATTGCCCCGCAATCAGTTTGGGCAGGTAGGTGCTCTTGAGCGCTTCGCTGCCGTGGCCGATCAGCGCGCGGCACGCCGACATGGTGAGCGCGGGTTTCATACTAAAGGCGTGGTTGGCTGAGGTCAGCATTTCAGACACACCGGCGGCCAGTGTTTCACTCTGCGCTTGTCCGCCCCACTGCTCTGGCAGGCTTATGCCCATCCAGCCGGCATCGGCGTATTCACGAAATGCCTCGCGCATCGCTGGCGGCAAGGTGACCTGGCCTTTGTCGAAACGGCAGCCAATTTCATCTGCCTCACGATTGATGGGCGCGAGGCGGGTCTCAGCAAACTTGGCTGCTTGCCGCAAAATAAACAGCGGCTCGTCGATGCTCGAAGACGCATTGTCCTCAGAGAGTAAGAAGGCTAGGTCGGCCAAAGGGGCGGTGTATTCAGGAGGGCGGCTGCTCATGGGGAAAGTCCTAATCTTTTCATTTATTATCGGCGATTTAAGGCGCTGATGCCTTATCAAATGTTAATAGAGCGGCAGAGCACTAGTGTATTTTCTTGCGCAAGCGCGACAGGGATACCGGGGTTAAGCCGAGGAAGGAGGCGATCTGGTATTGCGGCAACTTTTGCGCGAGCTCTGGGTGTTCTTTTAAAAACCAGCGATAGCGCTGTTCGCCGTTGCCGAGCAACAACTTGGCCTCGCGCTTGGCGGTTTTCATAAACACCGACTGCAGAATTTTATTCTCCAGCCTTAGCCATTCAGGGTTGTTGAATCCGAGCGTCGATAAGGCATCGACGTTGGCCAGCAGCACCTGGCAGGGCTCCAGCGCTTGCACATAATACTGGCAGGGTTCGTTGTTGAGCATGGTGCTGACCGGGGCAATAAGGTCGTCGCGCTGGTAAAAGTGCTGATTCACCTCGTTGCCCGTTTGATCACTGTAATAGATGCGCAACAAACCCTGAGCAATGAAGCAGATATCCTCCGCGACGTCGCCGCACTGTATCCAGTGCTGGCCTTCGGCAAAGCTTTCTAGTCGAAAGCAGGCGGCGAAGGTGTCCCAGTTGCTCAGCTCGGTTTTAAAACGCTCTCTAAAAACGCTGCGCAACTGTTCGCGCGCTGTTGATAAATCCATAATTCAGTGGGGCCTTGGTTAAATTGAGCTGTTACGGCGACAAATTGTTTGAGGTGTTAATATTTCGATTCACTGGGGTCGCTATATGGCACAGCTCTGGCGTGATTTCTGCTCGGTTGTAATAGGGCAGTAGGTAGGGCATTTGAGTATCTATCAGTAACGTTTCGAATCTTCCATCATTGAATATTTTTATTCTGGCTTCAACGAAGCTTTGGCAGAGTGTTAAGGGGTCTTTAACTCGCGGTGATGCCTTGGCGAATACGGCAAGGGTTTCCATATGATTGTAATCATAGACCCGCTCTAACTGCAGGCCGAGTTGCTGGGTGATCTTCTTTGCCGAACCGGGTTCCAGGGTGGCTAGATCAATGTGATGAGCTTGCAGTGCTTTGCTGAGGCTGTAGGCGTCCTTGTAGTAATAGACATTCTGATCTTGAACCTTAATGCGTTGGCCTTTCTTTTCTAGGCGAATGGTGCCAATACGATAGTTGTTGCTTTGCTGCAAATTATTTATTTGGATATTGCGCTCGGGCAGTGCATAAAAAGAGACGGGTAGAATTAGTAGAGCCTCTGAGGCGATGACTATATTGTCGGGCAGGTAAACGGAGCTCTCTGGAACTCGCAAGCCAAAAGTGATGTCGATCTGGCCCGTTTTCAGCGCATGTAGGGTGCGCAAATAAGGCATAACCTGAATATCGATATCACGCCCCATGCGCTCACTGATGGCGGATACCAGGCTCGGTACAAAACCATAGGCTATACCCTGCTCGTCGACCTGTGTATAGGGCGACAGGGGAAACGCGGCCTTGAGAGGTTCTAACGCAGTAGGCTTTTTTTCTTGTGAATACGCGCAGCTTGAGAGCAGCGCTGAACACAGTAACAAGCAGTAAAATCGTCTCGCGGTGAGCCTACTTTTCTTTGCTTTTATAAATCGAAAAAACATAATCGGCCTGTGTATTAGCGTATTCTTCGAAGCATTATCCGCGGCTGAGCCTAAGCGTGCGGGGTATTTATTGTTGCGTATTTTTTTGAATGGCATGCTTAACACTCTTGGGTGTTGTTAAATGGCAATGCCCTGGGAGGATTTTAACTTGGTTGTAATATGGCAGTAAATGCATCATGTGAATGTCGTTTAATATCTGTTCGTATTCCCCTGACTTAAATACTTCGGCTCTTGCCTCGACAAAGCTCTGACAAAAGGCCAGAGGGTCTTTGATGCGAGGTGATGCGTTGGCGAAAGCTGGAAATATTTCTAAGTGATTGTAATCGTAGAGTCGCTCCAGTGTCACTCCCAGCTCTTGGGCGACCACCTGCGCCGAAACTGGCTCTAGTGTGGCCAGGTCGATGTGATGAGCTTGCAGAGCTTTGCCTAGGCTGTAGGCGTCCTTGTAGTAGTAGACGTTGTTTTGCACGGTGCGTTGAATTCGTTGCGCTTTGCTTTCCAAACGCACGGTGCCAAGACGATAGTTGCCTGCTTGCTCCAAGCTATTTATTTGGATGTCGCGTTCGGGTAATGCATAAATAGAGGTAGGGAGAATCAATTGTGGTTCTGAGGCGACCACGATGCTTTCGGGGAGGTGAATGGAGCTATCTTGCACTTGCAAGCCGAAACCTATGTCGATTTGACCCACTTTAAGCGCGTGTAGTGTGCGTAAATAGGGCATGACCTGAACTTCTATCTCACGCCCCATTCGCTCACTCATGACGGACATTAAACTTGGAACAAAACCATAGGCTATGCCTTGGTCATCGATATGTGTATAGGGGGACAGGGGGAATGCGGCTTTGAGTGGTTCTAACTCAGTCGACTCTTTTTCTTGCGCTTGGACATAAGTTGAGAACAGGGCTAAGCACAGTAACAAGCAGTAAAGCCGTCTTTCGGTGAGCCCACTTTTCTTTGCTTTTATAAGTCGAGTAAACATAATCGCCCTGTGTATTAGCGTATTCTACGAAGCCTTATCCGCTGCTGAGTCTAAGCTTGGTGAATATTTACTGTGACGTGTTTTTTTAAGGGCATGGTTCACGCTCTTGAGGGCTGTTAAGTGGCAATGCCCTGGAAGGATCTTAACTTGGTTGTAATACGGCAGTAAATGTATCATGTGGGTGTCGTTTAATATCTTTTCGTATTCTCCGGAGTTGAATACTTCGACTCGGGTCTCGACGAAGCTCTGGCAAAAGGCCAGAGGGTCTTTGATGCGAGGTGATACGTTGGAAAATATTGGGAATATTTCTAAGCGGTTGAGGTCGTAGATGCGTTCCAGCGGCACGCCGAGTTCTTTGGTGATACGCAATGCAGAACCAGCATCTAAGATAGCTAAATCAATATGCTTGGCTTTCAGTGCTTTTATTAAGCTATAAGCATTCTTGTAGTAATTTTCATTGCTTTGCCCTGCGCGCAAGATTCGTTGGTTTTTAGTCTCCATGCGAGCGGTTCCAACACGGTAGTCACCGGCTTGTTCTTGGCTTTCTAGGTGAATTTTTCGCTCGGGCAATGCGTAATAAGAAACAGGAAGAACCAATTGAGGGGCTGATGACTTTACAATACCCCCGGGCAGGTAGACGGAACTGTCTGGAACATGCAGCCCAAAACTCATGTCGATTTGGCCTGTTTTAAGCGCATGCAGTATACGCAAGTATGGCATGACCTGAATTTCGAATTCACGGTCCATACGTTCACTAATGCTCGACACTAGGCTTGGTGAATATCCATATTGGATACCTTGGTCGTTAATGTGAGTATAGGAGGATAGCTGTAACGCGACCTTGAGTGGTTCTAATGCCGCTGGCTCTTTTGCTTGTGCTTTTTCTTGTATTAAGGCAAAAGTTGAGAGCAGGGCTAAGCACAGTAACAAGTAGTAAGACTGCTTGGCGACGAGCGTGTTTGGTTTTTCTTTTACCCGTCGAGAAAACATAATCGCCCCGTGGATTTATGTATTGTTCGAAGTCTCAATCGGTGCTAAGTCTCAGCGAGGTGTGCATACATCAATATTAGTTGATCTTGCTGTGGTTGCCTGCTTGGTTGCTGAGTTGATCTGACGGCCCCCGCCTTTGCTATTTTGCCGCGACCTAGGTTTGATAAACGATTAGGCCGAATTATCTCGGTAGGCCTGCGGCGACACGCCGGTCCAACGCTTGAAGGCGCGGGCAAAGTTGCTCTGATCCGAAAAACCCAACATGTAGGTGATCTCGGCCAAGGGCACCTTGTCTTCGGCCACGTACTTGGTGGCCAGGTGCTGGCGGCAGTTATCGAGCAGGGCGATAAAGCTGGTTTCCTCTTCTTTTAAACGTCGCTGCAAGGCGCGCACACTGAGGCCAAAGTGTTTGGCCACCACCTGTTGCTCCGGCGCGCCATCGATCAGGTTGGCCAGCAGATAGGCTTGCACCTTGGTGGAGGTGAGGTCGGCCTTAAATTGAGCCAGGTATTGCCCCATCCACTCGTCCAGTGTGGCGGTGAGTACCGGGTTGGCAAACAGCTGTTCCTGTTCCAACTGCTGGCTGTCAAAAATCATTTCCGTGCGTGGCTGTGAGAAGCGCACTTCACACAGAAAAAAGTCATCAAAGCCTTGGGTGTTGGCGTCTTTACTGTGCTGAAAATTGACCGATTTGGGGGCGAAGCTGTCGTCGAGCATGGTGCGAAATAACACCAGCATGGTCGCGCAAAAAGCTTCTACCGCTTCGCCGGCCACCGGTTCGTTCTCGGGCGGAATAGTGAGCACCAGCGACTGTTCACCCTCGCCGCTTTCCAATGACAGCACTGCGGCGTCGGTGGTCAGCTGATAAAAGCGCAGGCAGCGGCGCAGGCCTTCGCCAATGCTGCGGCTTGAGGCGATGGACAGACCTACGGCGCTGTAGATGTTGGGCTGAAAGAAACGCGTCAGGCGCAGGGCTACGCAGGGATCGCCCGTGTGCTCCACGGCGGCCTGCCAGACCTTGGCCATTTTGTGCACCGGTATGCGAGCGTTAGGCGCGCGCGCTTCTTCGAGGTTGATGCCCGCGTCACTAAACAACGGGGCACTGTCGATGCCGTAGCTGTCGATGGCCCGGCCCAACAGCAGCGCCCAGCTGGCCAGGGTGGTTGGGGTGTTGGGCAGTAGGGTTCTTTCCACCATGATATTTACAATACTTTTAAGGCTGTATACAGCGACGATGGCTTAAGTAAGTACCTGAGTCTAAAGGAGTTTCTGCAAGGCGGCTAGATCTGTTGCGCGGTCGTTTGGAATCGCTAGTGGGGCCTCTTAGTGCTGTCGGCTCCCGCGAGGCTGGCACCTGATGACTTAAAGCTGGCGGAAGGAGACAGGCCAGACCCTCGAGTTTTCCTTACATTACAACGATAGCTTAAATAGAAAGTGATTTCGTCGATGGGAAGGCAGTGATGGTTGATGTGGTGAAGAGTCAGTGGGCTAGAAACAGTGCATGGGTTGCCGTGGGCAGCCTGTGCATGATAACCCTGCTGGCTGGCTGCAACCCGCCCCCGAGTGCGCCCGAGAGCACTCCAGTGCAAACCGACCTGCACCAACACAGCGCCGAGTTTGAGCAGCAGGTGCTGCAGGTTGGCGAGAATATCCACGTCGCGGTGGGTTATGGGCTGGCCAACAGCATCATGATTGAGGGAGACGATGGCCTGATCATTGTCGACACCCTAGAGAGCAAAGATGCCGCGAAGTTGGTGCTGGCTGAGTTTAGAAAGATCAGCGACAAACCCATCAAAGCCATCGTCCTGACCCACAATCACACAGACCACATTTTTGGCGCGAGTGTCTTTGCCGAGGGGGACACAAATGTTCCCGTTTACGCCCACGACACCACCAACGATCACATTGATAACATTCTCAGTGTTATACGCCCGGTGATCTACACGCGCAGTATGCGCATGTTCGGCAATTTTTTAAGCCCAGAGCAGCGCCCCAACGACGGCATTGGCCCCTTTCTCGATATGCAGGGCCTGGCCAAGGTTGGGTTGTTGCGCCCGACCCACACCTTTGCCGATCGCTTGGTGATTGAGGTAGCGGGCATTGAGCTGGAGCTGATACACGCCCCTGGGGAGACGGATGATCAACTGGTGGTGTGGCTGCCGCAGCAGCAGACGCTCTTGCCGGCGGACAATATCTATAAGGCTTTCCCCAACCTTTACACCATTCGCGGAACGGCCTATCGCGATGTTATGGCCTGGGTCGGCAGTCTGGATCTGATGCGTTCGCTTGAGCCGCAACACCTGGTGCCCAGCCATGGGCGGCCGCTCAGTGGCGCTGAGCTGATTGCCTCGCGCTTAACCAACTACCGCGACGCCATTCAGTATGTGCACGACCAAACCATTCGCGGCATCAACCGTGGCGCCAGCGCCGATGAGCTGGCCCGCGAAATCAAGCTGCCGCCGCACTTGGCCAGCGACCCCTACCTACAGCCTTACTACGGCAATGTGGCCTTCTCGGTACGCAGTATTTTTACCGGTTATTTGGGTTGGTTCAGCGGCAATGCTGAAGACTTGTTGCCTTTGTCTCAAGCGGAGCGCGCCAGCCGCTGGCGTCAGGCGCTGCTGCAAGCTGATTCCCTCGGGGGCAATGCGCCCGAAAATAATGCGCTTGAAGCAATCGCTCAGCAGGCGCTGACCGCAGAGGATTACCCCTGGGCGCTGGAGGTATCCGCTTTGCTGCTGGCCGAGACGCCGAACAGCACTCAGGCGCTGGATATAAAAACCCAAGCGCTGCGCGCCATGGGTGAGGCCTCGAGCAACGCACCTGTGCGTAATTATTTATTGACCCAAGCGCTGGAAGCCGAAGGGAGCCTAACGATTAGCCAGCCGCTGGCCAGTGATATTCCGCCGGACGTGGTACAGGGTTTTCCCATCGCCAGCATCATGCACTCCATGCCCGCGAAGTTAAAAGCCGAAGACTGTCTCGATTTGGAATTGCGTGTCGGTTTCGAATTTCCCGACATCAAT
>Ga0209081_1000864_pt1 | contig 18302 bp, 18 predicted proteins | sample GOMGulsemesocosm_4_FD_184636 | JGI IMG/M metagenome (GOLD analysis project Ga0209081, IMG submission 184636) | Methane-oxidizing microbial communities from mesocosms in the Gulf of Mexico - GOM15B Gulf of Mexico (SPAdes) (version 2) | ecosystem: Environmental > Aquatic > Marine > Cold seeps... | reverse complement strand
AACGTTTTCAGCCTGATGTAGTCGTGATGGATTTATCAATGCCTGGCATTGGTGGTTTAGAAGCTATTCGTCGCCTGTGTAAGCACGATCCTAACGCGCTTATTTTAGTCTATAGCATTCATGATGAATCAATTTATGTTGAACGTGCTTTAGATGCCGGTGCAAAAGGTTATGTGAGTAAAAATAGCGCAGCTGAAGTGCTAGCAAAAGCCGTCGCTGTTATTGCCGATGGTAAGCGCTATGTTGAGCAAGGTTTATTACCTGAGCAAGATGATATTAGCCTACACGAGATTGACAACTTGAATCATACCCTTAACGCATTATCACCACGTGAATTCGATGTATTTCGCCTTTTATCAAAGGGACTAACCGCGCATGACATAGCGAGTCAACTTAGTCTGAGCTATAAAACAATTTGTAATTACAATACGCAAATTAAAAACAAATTAAATGCAAACACATCAGCTGATCTCGCACATATTGCCATGGTACACAACATGATTTAATTACCCGTAGCGCTCAATATGCTTTATTTTCGTCCCACTTCATTATTTTATCAAAACATAACGACCACACTCCTATCATGTTCTTACCGTTAATTTTTAGAGGGATAAAATTGCGGATAAGTTGGATTTGGAAAAGTCGCATTGGAAATAGAGTTTTAATGGCAGCTTTGTGGTAAAAGGGATCATCAGCAGATAACAATATATTTCAATATAGCTCCCCTAATCGGACGGATAATTACACATTAGATATAACAGCGTTGACTGTAATTGGGTGGTCGAGGTAAACGTTATTAAGTGGCAGTGCTAGTGGTTATTTTCCACTATGCAACTTGCTTATGAAAAATTACGCCGTAGGCTGTTACAAGTAGGTACATTTCAAGCAATGGTAAGTCGTCAGAAAAAAGAGATTGAATATAGAAGGTTACAGCAAGAACATTTTGAAATCTTAGCTTTTACTGATGCGTTAACAGGTGCAGTAAATCGACATCAGTTTAATAAAGTTTTAGCGGAAGAAATCTATCGAGCTAACTATGATCACCAACCTTTATCTATTTTATTACTTGATATTGATTATTTTAAGAAAATAAATGATAGTTATGGCCATGGTGTTGGTGATGAAGTGTTAATTATGGTTGAATGAATCATTTTCTTGTGCAGCCGACTTTATTGCTGATGCGGATAAATTACTTTATCAAGCTAAAAATCAAGGCAGAAATAAAGTTATTGTCCTTTAACATACAAGAAAGGCTTTGAGATCAATATGTTTACAAGCAGTAACAATTATAAAGAGCTATTTATAGGCATTGATGGCGGAGGCAGTAAATGTAAAGCCATTGTGATGAATAACAAGGATGAAATTCTAGGAACAGGGATCTCTGGCCCAGGTAACCCTTTGCATGGTTTCGAACAAGCTACTAACTCAATTACAGAATCGGCAAAACTTGCTTTAAAAGATGCAGGGTTAGCACATCTTGAATTAAGTAGCCTTATTGTTGGTGTTGGTCTTGCTGGCGTTAATTTACCTACTGTTTTAAAGCAAATAAAAGCATGGCGGCATCCGTTTAAACAAATGTTTTTAGCGCATGATTTACTTATTGCCTGTTTAGGTGCTCACCACAATAATAATGGCGCAGTGATCGTTTCAGGTACTGGTTCGTGTGGTTTTTCATGTGTTGATGAACAACATATGATTGTTGGTGGTCATGGGTTTCCTCATGGAGATAAAGGCAGCGGCGCTTGGTTTGGTTTACAAGCGGCCAAGCACGTATTACTTTCTCTTGATGGCATAATTGAAGCGTCACTGATGAATGACATGTTATTAAAGAAGCTTAGCTGTTGTGATGCCACTACTATTGCTGAAGTTATAACTGATCAAAACGCAACTTTTTATGCTCAATTAGCAAACCTAGTTTTTGATTCAGCGGAGCAGGGCGATAAAGCTGCACTCGCAATAGTTAAAGAAGGCGTTGAATATATTAGTAGTCTTGCTCATGTTTTATTAGCGAAAAAACCATTGCGTCTATCTATGCTTGGGGGGTTAACTCCGCGTTTGAAGCGGTGGCTTGATAAAGACCTGCAAACACAACTATCTGAACCTTTAAGTGCGCCAGAAGTTGGCTCTGTTTTATTTGCTCGTCAAGAACTAATAAAGCAGCAAGGCTTAAATGCACAGCAAAGCGCATAGTTTAAAAGCATTATAGAGAAAGACTTTAGGATTAACGCGACATGACACAATTTCGATTTCACGCTAAACGTTTATTTGATGGTCAACATTTTATTGATGATCATGTATTAACTATTACTGATGGGGTAATTAGCGCGATAGATCAAAATATCAAAGATACTGATATTAAAACAACCAATTTAGTTGTGCCAGGATATATTGATTTACAAGTTAATGGCGGTGGCGGTGCTTTATTTAATGACTCACCTTCGGTAAATAAACTCAAAACTATGATGACCGCCCATGCTAAATTTGGCACCACAGCGATGATGCCAACTTTGATTACAGACAAAGTAGAAGTAATGATGCAAGCTGCTGATGCGGTGGCTCAGGCAATATCAGAAAAGGTGCTTGGTATTGTTGGAATTCATTTTGAAGGACCCCATTTATCATTAGCAAAAAAAGGCACTCATTGTGCTGAATTTATTCGGCCTATATCCGATGTAGAGTGGCAAGTATTGTCTCGCAAAGATATTGGCCAAGTTATGGTAACTTTAGCGCCGGAAACCGTTTCTCCACAAGATATAATACGCATGGTAGAACTCGGTATTAGAGTTTGCTTAGGTCACACCAATGCTGATTTTTATACTGCGCAAAAAGCGGTAGATGCTGGCGCAACAGGTTTTACTCATTTATTTAATGCGATGTCTCCATTACAAGGTAGAGAACCAGGTGTTGTTGGTTGTGCGTTACTCAATGACAACACAAAAACGGGCTTAATTGTTGACGGTCATCATGTAGATTTTGCTAGCTGCCAATTAGCAATTAAAACAAAGCCTGCAGGCGGAATATTTTTAGTTACTGACGCCATGCCGCCAGTTGGCACTGATATGAAAGCATTTCCTTTGTATGATAAAACGGTTTATGTCAATAATGGCAAATTAACCTCTAGCACGGGCGAATTAGCAGGTTCATCACTTGATATGGCTACAGCAGTTAAAAATACTCACCTTGGTTTGAACATTCCATTAGATGAATCATTACGTATGGCGAGTTTATATCCAGCTCAGTATTTGTATGCAAATACTGAGCGTTTTCGTGGCGAATTAAAGGTAGGAATGCAGGCAGATATGGTTATTCTAAATGATGATTTTAGTGTTTCTGATACATGGATTGCAGGTAAAAAGATTTAGCTTTTTTAGGTATGAAATAAATGTTTGTTAGTGTATATTCGCTATTCGCAGTATCATATGACATATAAGAATATTATGACTATATTACAACGCAAAGTAACCATTATTTACTATCAGGATGATGGCTTAGAACTTCATCATAAAGTAAAGGTTTTTGATCAAAACGATGCAGGCCGAGTTATTATTCCTCAAGACTTTAAAGAAGGAAAGTCAATTATTGCCGTTTGTGATGGTGAAGTTCAAATACTAAATAAGATTGGTGATCGTATTTTATCTGTTAACTATGTAACCTAATCTCCTGTTTTTTAATCTCTGTAAATAAAAGAAGCTTATGATTATCGATGGAAAACAAGCCGCGGCTGAACTGCGCGTAGCTCTCTCTAAAGAAGTAGACACCCTTAAAAAATCTAAAGGTATTACACCTAGTTTAACGGTTGTATTAGTAGGTGAAGATCCTGCTAGTCAAGTGTATGTTCGTAATAAAGTTAAGCAGACTACCGAAGTGGGTATGATTTCAAATGAAATTCGTATGCCAGATACGACTAGCCAAGAAGAATTGCTAGCTCAGCTCTTAGTGCTTAATAAAGACGATTCAGTGCATGGTATTTTGGTGCAGTTACCGTTACCAAAACATATTGACGAAAGTGTTGTTATTGCGGCAATAAATCCTGAAAAAGATGTTGATGGATTTCATGCTATGAATTCAGGACGATTACTTAATGGTGAAGCAGGCGCTATGGTACCTTGTACCCCACAAGGTTGTATTATTTTGGCCAAGCAACATTTAGGTGATGATTTATCAGGCAAACATGCCGTGGTTATTGGACGCTCAAATATTGTTGGTAAGCCTGTTGCTCTTTTGTTATTGCAAGAAAACTGTACGGTTACTATTGCACATTCACGTACAAAAAACTTAGCAGAAGTTTGTCAGCAAGCTGATATTTTAGTGGCTGCCGTTGGTCGTGCTGAGTTTGTGCAAGCTGAGTGGGTGAAAAAAGGTGCCACGGTAATTGATGTAGGTATTAACCGTATTGAAAATACTGAAACAGGTAAAGCTAAATTAGTCGGTGATGTAGACTTTAAAGCGGTTAGTGAAGTTTGTGGTGCAATAACACCTGTTCCTGGTGGTGTTGGCCCTATGACTATTGCTTGTTTGCTAAAAAACACACTTGAAGCAGCCAAGTTACAGGGTTGAAATCAGACCTCGCGATTGAGCTAGATCTCGCGGTTGAAACCGCTCCTACAATATAGTGAATTAATTGTAGGAGAGGGTTTACCTTCGATTCGTTGATATATTAATTTTCATTCTCTAATTGCTTATTGCTATATTCAAGTTTCTTATAATCTTTTCCAGCAGCATCAGCAAGTTCAGCAGGCATGTAGTTTTCATCATGTTTAGCTAGTACTTCGCTAGCTTCTATACGTAACTCACCTGAAGCGCCTCTAGCTAAAACGCCATTAGCAACAATACCTTGTCCTTCACGAAATAAGTCGGGCAATATCCCTTCGTAATATACCGTAATCATAGGATCATTATCATTGAAAACAATCGGCATTCTCATGTCCGAAAGTTTAAACGAAACTTTTAAATTATCTGGATCACGTTTAACGGTGTTAGGGACAACCAAACCTCCAATACGAATACGTTGATCTATACTGGGTTTAATGCCTGAATCTTTTTTTCCTTGGGTAATTTCTGACGGTGTATAAAATAAATCGATGTTTTGACTTAGCGCATAAAGCACAAGACCTGCAACCACAGCAATACCTATTAATATTGAAGCAACTATAGTTAAACGTTTTTTACGGCGTGGATTCATTGGCTTACCTCATTAGGTGCATTGGTTTGGGTATTGGTTTGGGCATTTTTACGTTCTTTACGCACTTTACGTAATTTATCTTCTCTTTGTTGGCGAATGGCAATGTTTTTGATTACTTTTGTGTGACCCGTTATAGAGCTGTAAATAAGTACGCTAATAAGCGCTGTTGAAATCCCAAAAGATAACCAAACATAAAAGCCATATCCGCCCATGTTAATAAAAGCACTGAAACTATCGAACTGCATGGTTTTTCTCCTGCGCTATTTGTTTAGGTAAATGCTCAGAAACTAATGATTTAACCCAAGGGCGAATGCTGTTTCGATTTAGAATTTCACTGCGAAAACGAATACAAATTATTGTACCAACTAACAAGGCAAAACCAAGGAAGCAAAATAAGAAAGGCCACAGCATTTCAACTGACATTGACGGTTTACCTAGTTTACTCACAGTTGAGCCTTGGTGAAGGGTATTCCACCACTCTACTGAGTATTTAATAATGGGTAAGTTAATCACGCCTACAAGGGTTAAAATCCCTGCTGCTTTACCGGCTAAGTTTTTGTCTTCAAAGGCATTGTGTAGAGCAATCACACCTAAATATAGAAACAATAAAATAAGCTCAGAAGTTAATCTAGCATCCCAAATCCACCATGTTCCCCACATAGGTTTTCCCCATGCGGCACCTGTAATTAAGGCTATAGTTGTAAAAACAGCGCCAACAGGTGCCATGGCAGCAGCAGAAGCATCTGCGAGTTTAAACTGCCATACCATTGACGTAAATGCTGCTATTGCCATACCTAAATATATCCCCATAGACAGTGAGGCAGCAGGCACATGAATATAAAATATACGAAAACTATCACCTTGTTGGTAATCAGCAGGAGCAAAAGCAAGCGCCCAAATAATGCCTATCGACAAAAATATTGCGGTTAATGCACTTAGCCAAGGGATAAGCTTTCCTGTGAAGTGATAACTCACTTCTGGGTTAGCGTAAGGGTGTAACCATTTCCACATAGATTATATTCTCATCTTATTTAAAGTTGTTAGTTGGTGCTTACTTTTAAAGCTGCACCAACAGCAAATGGGGCTAGCGTTAATGAACCAAAAAATAATGCGGCAATTATAGCAAGCTGTCCGCTGTAAGGTAAACCAAGCGCGGCAGTATCAATAGCGCTGGTCGCAAAAATTAAGACAGGAATATACAATGGCAATACTAATAGGCTAAGCAATACGCCACCTTTTTTTATACCGACAGTTAAAGCGACACCTATAGCGCCAAGTAAACTTAATATCGGCGTTCCTAATAATAGCGTTAGCATTAAAGCGCCATAACTTTGTTCATTTAAATGCAAAAGTACGGCTAATAATGGCGCAATAAATATTAACGGTAAGCCTGTAATTAACCAGTGAGCGCTAATTTTAGCGAGCACTAAAATAAACACAGGGTGTGGACTTAATAGCATTTGCTCCAATGAACCATCGTCATGATCTGATTTGAATAATCTGTCCAGTGATAATAATGTAGCTAGTAGTGCTGCAACCCAAATAATGCCAGGAGCTATACGGCTTAATGTTTGTGCTTCAGGGCCAATACCTAACGGAAATAAAGTGACAACAATAACAAAGAATAATAACGGATTAATAATATCGTCTTTATGGCGCATTGCTATGGTTAAGTCGCGTTTAAGTACTAATGAAAAAATAGCGCGATAAGATAAATTAATAGTAGGCATTGGCTTATTTATCTTCCTTGCTCGGTATAATTATCAAAAGTGTTTTCAGCAAAGCTACTTTCGTCAAAGCTGCTTTCATCAAAAGTATAATCTAAAACGATTTTTTTTATTTGTGTAGGCTTAAAAGTGAGTAAATCTTGGTGGGTTGTTAAAATAACACAGCCACCTTGTTCTATATGAGCTTTAAATAATAGCTCTAAAGCATGTACTCCTTGCTTATCTATTGCAGTAAACGGTTCATCTAAAATCCAAATATTGGCGGTTGATTTATATAAACGTGCAAGAGATATTCGCCTATGCTGCCCCGCGCTTAGGTGTGATGCAAGACTATCTTCAAAGCCTGTTAAGCTTACTTTTGCTAATATCTGTTCAATCTGTTCAGTATCTATTGCTTTATCAGCAGTGCCGTGTAGAGCAAGATTAAAGGTTAAGTTTTCTTCGGCACTCATTTCATCTTTTACCCCAGGTAAATGACCAAGGTATAGTAGGTTTTGATGAAACTCTTCACGAGATTGGCTAATTAACTGATTATTAAAAAACACTTCACCTTCAAAAGGTTGAGAAAGACCGGCTAAAATTCGTAATAAACTCGTTTTTCCTGAACCGTTAGGACCTTCTACTTGCACTATATCGCCAGCGTTTATCTCAATATTTAACTGATCAAATAACAAGCGTTCTTCACGAATGCAAGTTAGGTTTGTGGCGCTAATGAGTGGTGATATTAGGCTGGACGTTTGATTTACGGGCAAAGTGGTTATTTCTCTATTCTTTATAAGGTTTAAATGCTTATTGCAAATATATGTTGCAAAGTTTAACTGATGTTTGTTAGTTAAATTTTGATTTGGATCGCATTAGCTCTTTGTGTAATATCATACCATAGCGACAATGGTATTGAGTAAAAAGTCACTTTGATAATTTGTAACATTTATTTGATAACTCGTAACATTTAGAAACAATTATCAAAGGGGTTTGGTTAAAGCAATTCATCTTTTCATGGATTAAAATGTGTTAGGATTGCGCGACTATTTTTAGCAGTGCTATATTTTACTGTTCCTGCTTTAAATCCACATGCTTGATTTCAAAATAAAGAAGCGTAATCGGAGAAATAAATGATCCCCCAACTTTTGCCTGAGCTGCTTCCTGAGCTAGGTCACCTTGCATTGGTTTTTGCCCTTGCTTTTGCTTTATGTTTGAGTGTTATTCCTATGATTGGCGTACACAGCAAACAACATAAATTGATGAATTACGCAAAACCACTTACCTTTGGCATGTTTATTTTCACGGCGATAAGTATTTCCATTTTAGCTTATAGTTTTGTTGTAGATGACTTTTCTATTAAATATATTGCTAACCATTCTAATAGCCACTTACCTTATTATTTTAAAATAAGCGCTGTTTGGGGCGGTCATGAAGGCTCTCTTCTACTTTGGGTGTTTTCACTAACTGCTTGGACTATGGCCGTTGCTACGTTTTCAAAAAATGTTGAGCAAGAATTTATCGCTCGCGTACTTGCCGTAATGGGCATGATTGCGGTTGGTTTTATCGCCTTTACTTTATTAACATCAAATCCTTTTGAACGCCTTTGGCCAAATGTTCCACTAGAAGGACGCGACTTAAACCCATTATTGCAAGATGTTGGTTTGATCATTCATCCGCCGTTATTGTATTTGGGTTATGTTGGTTTTGCCGTTGCTTTTGCTTTTGCGGTTGCTGCCTTAATGTCTGGAAAAATGGATGCAGCTTGGGCGCGCTGGTCTCGCCCTTGGACTGTTGGTGCTTGGATGTTTTTAACTTTGGGTATTGCATTAGGTAGCTGGTGGGCTTATTACGAGCTTGGCTGGGGCGGTTGGTGGTTTTGGGATCCTGTTGAAAATGCTTCTTTTATGCCGTGGTTAGTTGGTACTGCACTTATACACTCTTTAGCTGTAACAGAAAAAAGGGGGACTTTTAGAAACTGGACAGTATTGTTAGCTATTTTTGCTTTTAGTTTAAGTTTGTTAGGTACTTTTTTGGTTCGCTCTGGCGTGATCACTTCAGTACATTCATTTGCTGCTGATCCATCTCGCGGTATTTTCATTTTAGTACTATTGGCAATAACCGTTGGTGGTTCATTAACTTTGTATGCTTTTAAAGCAAGTAATGTTGCCAGCTTTAGTCGCTTTGCGCTTTATTCACGAGAAACAGCTTTGCTGTTATGTAATATTATTTTAGTGGTAGCTGCAACTACCGTATTGTTAGGTACGTTATATCCATTATTGGTTGATGCTCTGGGGTACGGGAAAATATCTGTAGGTCCTCCGTATTTTAACGCGGTATTTGTACCGATTATGAGCTTCTTGTTTATTATCATGGGTATTGGTCCGCTGATTCGTTGGAAAAAAGCGAAAAAAGGTGAGTTACGTAAACAATTGGTTAAGCCTTCGATATTTAGTATTACTTTTGGTTTACTATTTCCTATCGTTTACGGTGGCGAATTTGATCTACTAGTCGCCATGGGAATGACCTTAGCTTCATGGGTTTTCTTGGTTGTTGTTAAAGATTTATTAAATCAACTTTCTAATAAAGGAAAGCGTCGTTCAACGGTGAGTTTAAGCCAATGGGGTATGACAGTAGCTCATGCTGGTATTGCAGTAACTATTGTTGGTGTGACGTTAGTATCAAGTTATGAAAGTGAAACTAACGTAAAAATGGCGCTGCACGAAAAAGTTGAAATATCAGGTTATCAAATTGAGTTTAATGGTATTAAACATGTTGAAGGGCCAAATTATAGCGCCGAACAAGGTCAGATTAATGTTTATAAGGATGATGATTTTGTTGCTTTATTGCAGCCAGAACGTCGAGCTTATCGAGTGCAGTCAATGGGAATGACAGAAGCAGGTATTGATGGCGGACTATTTAGAGATATATACGTTGCTCTAGGAGATCCACTTGATGGTGGCGCATGGGCAATTCGTGTGCATTATAAACCTTTTGTTCGTTGGATTTGGCTTGGTGCTTTATTTATGGCATTAGGTGGTATTTTAGCCATGATGGATAAACGTTACCGTGTAGAAAAGCGAGTAAAGAGTAAAAATAATAGTGAGCAAAAAGCAATAACAGCTAATACTAAATCAAATGTTCAAACTGTATCGGAGTTATCTTAAATGAATAAAATCATTCGTTTTTTCCCTTTGGTTTTAGTCTTCGCTTTGGTGTTTGTACTTTATCGTGGCTTATCGTTAAACCCGCAAGATATGCCGTCAGCATTGGTTGGTAAAGCGATGCCTGATTTTTCATTATCAACATTGGGTGATAGTAATAAAGTCGTAACTAAAGCTGATTTGTTAGGTGATATTGTCTTATTAAATGTATGGGCAACTTGGTGCCCAACCTGTAAATATGAGCATCCTTACTTACTTGAGCTTGCTACTGATCCTCAACTAAAAGATCAGGTAACACTTTATGGAATAAACTATAAAGATGAACGCTTACCTGCTCAGCAGTGGTTAACTCATTATAAAGATCCTTATCAATTTTCAATTTTTGATGATGAAGGCTTACTAGGCGTTAAACTTGGTGTTTTTGGTGCGCCAGAAACTTTTGTTATTGATCATCATGGTATTATTCGTAAACGTTTTGCGGGCGCTATTGATGTTCGCGTATGGCGTAAAGAGTTTGAACCATTAATTAAGCAATTAATTATTGAAAAGCAACAAGGTAAATAAGTATGCCAAATAAAGTTTTATTTATTTTTGTGATGATTTTCACCACATTTTTTGCGGTTAATATGACACAAGCAAGTCCTGTTGAAACGTTTGAATTTCAAGATGATGTGACTAAAGTACGTTTTCAAGCCCTGAGTAAAGAGTTACGTTGCCCTAAATGCCAAAATCAAAATTTAGCTGATTCCAACTCTACTGTTGCTTCAGCATTGCGTTTAGATCTATATAACTTATTAATTCAAGGAAAAGCAGATACAGAAATTATTGATTTAATGGTTGGTCGTTACGGTGAGTTTGTTTTGTACCGCCCAAGAGTATCAAGTATCACCTATATTCTTTGGTTTGGACCTGCGCTCTTAATATTGATTGGTGTGATTGTCGTGATTGTAATATTACGTAAAAAATCTATTACTAATGAAGTTCTTGCTTTAAATGCAGAACAAAAAACAAAACTAAAGCAACTACTAGCTGACGATATTGCGGTAAATTCAACGTCAAAATCAGCCCTTGAACAAGTCGATAAAGAGTAAGTAATTATTATGGAAATTGTATTAATCCTCCTTGTTTTTATTGTCATCCTATTACTGGTAATTTGGCGACCATTTTTAAAACAAGAAAAGAATCAAAAAAATGCAGAGCTTGTTGCTACAACGCAAAAAAATGTTCGTGAACAAACAAATATTGATTTATATCATGAGCATAAAGCTGAAATAGAAAAAGATTTTAATGACGGTGCTATTGACGAAGAAAATTATCAATACTTGTTAATAGAGCTTGATAATAGCTTATTGCAAGATATTGAATCTTCTAAACAAAATGCAATATTACCGAATACTGAAAAGCCATTTAGTGTAATTTGGCCTGTCACTTTATCTTTCTTTATTGTCGCTTTTTCTGTTGCCCTGTATTTAAAGCAAGGAACTTTAGGTGTATTGATGACGGAGCCAACAGCCTCGCGCGATAATCAGCAAGAGCAAATGTCAGCAGAGCAGCAAGAGCAAAATCGTCAAGCACAAATGTTAGCTTACGTTGAAAAAATGCAGCAACATTTAGAAGAAAATCCAGATGACAGTGAAGCTTGGTATAACTTAGGACAAACGTTTGTTGGTGCAGGGGAATTTGATTTTGCTATAGCAGCATTTAAACAAGTTATTCGCATTGAAGGCGAACATGCAGACTTAATTGGTGCCATAGCGCAAGCGAGCTATTATCGTAATAATCAGCAAATAGATGTACAGGTACAAACCTTAATTGATAAAGCATTAGCGTTAGATATTAACGATCCTTCTACTAATATTTTATTAGGTATGCATAATTTTAGTGCTCAAGAATATCAGCAGGCCATTGGTTATTGGCAGAGAATTATTGATGCGAATAAGCCAAATGTAAATATAGCGGCATTACAAGAAGCGATAGTTGAAGCAAAAAATCGCCTTGGTATATCGTCAAGTGAGCAAGCTTCATCTCAAGCCACAGTTTCTACTCAAGCGATTGCTGGACCACAATTAAAATTGAATATTAGTTTATCAGCAAGTGTCGCTGAAAAATTAGCACAAGGTGAAGATAAAACCGTCTTTGTTTATGCTATTCCTACTGATGGTCAACGTATGCCTCTTGCTGCATTAAAGTTAGTGGCCAGTGATTTACCTAAAGTTGTTATATTAAGTGATAGTAATGCAATGTCTGCTCAAAGTAATTTGAGCAGTGTTAGTAAAGTACATATTTATGCTATTGTCTCTAAACAAGGTGGAGCAGGCATTAAATCGGGTGATTTTAAAGCTGAGGTGAATAATATTTCTGTTGAAAAAACAGAAACGATTAACCTAATTATTGATAGCTTTGTAGAGTAGCCGCTATTTTCTTACTCTCTATTGTAGGTTAGGTTTTATACTAACAATTACTTTAATTAACTTTAATACATAAAAACAATAAATGAAATCACGTTTTAGTGCGAAAAAAAATACTGCGGTTCAAAGCAACGAAAATGACATTCAAGCTGTTAAAACAGGGGTGTTATTAACTAACCTAGGCTCTCCTGAAAAGCCTACATCAGGAGCCTTGCGTCATTATTTACGTGAGTTTTTATCTGATCCCCGTGTAGTAGAAATTCCTCGTGTTATTTGGATGATTATATTGCATGGCATTATTTTACGGATACGCCCTAAAAAATCGGCAAAGTTATATCAAAAAGTATGGACAGAGCAGGGTGCGCCTCTTGTTATTATTAGCCAAGCTCAGCAAGAAAAAGTAGCTAAGCAAATTGCAATAAAATATGGTGATAGTGTTGTTGTTGATGTCGCTATGCGTTATGGCAAACCATCTATTACTCATGTTTTACAAAAATTTCAGCAACTTGGTGTCGATAACCTTGTTATCTTACCCTTATATCCGCAATATGCGGGACCGACAACGGCCTCTACCTTTGATGCGGTGAGTCGAGAGTTACAAAAATGGCGTTATGTTCCGAGCCTCCATTTCATCAATAGTTATCATAATAACTCTCAGTACATACAAGCACTCGCTAATACAATGAGTGAACATTTGAATACACACGGGAAACCAGATAAATTCGTACTTTCGTATCACGGGATGCCTGAATTGTTTTATCAATGGGGTGATCCTTATTATGATTTTTGTCAAATAACCACTGATTTACTACAAGAAGAGTTATTAAAGCGCTCTTTAGGTTTGACAAATAATGACTTTATAATGACCTTTCAATCACGCTTTGGTAAAGCCAAATGGTTGCAGCCATATACGGATGAAACACTCGCTAATTTAGCTAAAAAAGGTAATAAGCACCTTGCTATTATCAGCCCAGCCTTTAGCGCCGATTGCTTAGAAACACTTGAAGAACTTGAGCATGAGAACCGTGATGTATTTATACAAGCAGGCGGCGAGAAATATCATTACATTGCCGCGTTAAATGATCGAGATGATCATATTGACGCCATAGTTAACGTACTTACGCCTACGCTTAACTCATTAGTTTAAATTTTAATTGACGCTGTATAAAAACCCAGTACAATATCGATATGAAAAAAATTATTCATATCGACATGGATTGTTTTTACGCAGCCGTTGAAATGCGAGATTTTCCACAATATAGAGACATACCGTTAGCTGTTGGCGGTGATGGTCCGCGCAGCGTGCTTTGTACTTGTAACTACCAAGCACGAAAGTTTGGTGTGCGCTCTGCTATGTCAGCTATTCAAGCTAAAAAACTTTGCCCTGACCTAACCATAGTTCATGGTCGTATGTCAGTTTATAAAGACGTTTCAGATCATATTCGTGAAATTTTTTCTCGTTATACTCATCTTATTGAGCCTTTATCACTTGATGAAGCTTATTTGGATGTTACAGACTCAAAGCAGCATCAAGGCAGCGCTACATTAATTGCAGAGCAAATTCGCGCTGATATTTATAATGAACTCAATTTAACGGCTTCTGCTGGCATAGCGCCAAATAAATTTATTGCCAAAATAGCAAGTGATGAAAATAAACCAAATGGTCAATGTGTTATATCACCTGATAAAGTCTCTCATTTTGTTGAAGAGCTTTCACTTAAAAAAATCCCTGGAATTGGCCCTAAAACCTTTCAAAAACTACAGTCTTTTGGTTTTTCTACTTGTGCTGATATTAGAGCCTCATCCATTACAAATTTAACAACTATTGTGGGTAAGTTTGCCATAAGTTTGTATCAAAAAGCTCATGGTATTGATAACCGTGAGCTTGAGATCAGCAGACAACGAAAATCCTTAGCAATAGAAACAACACTGGCAGTTGATATTTTTACTGAAACCGAATGTTTAACTGTTATTGCAAATCTTTACCCGAAATTATTAGAGCGTTTAGCTAAAGTGGAAAATAGAAAAATTGTTCGCCAAGGTATAAAATTAAAGTTTAATGATTTTAATCAAACAACTGTTGAGCAGCAAAGTATAAATGCTCAACACGCTGTTTTTAATACTTTACTACCTAAAGCATTTGATCGCGCAAAAGGGCGTGGTATTCGGCTTGTTGGATTAACGTTTGGTTTTGCAGAAGAAGATAAACAGGCAGCAGAATACCAAGAAAAGCAGTTAACATTGCTCTAATACCCTATACGGTATAACTGTTAGTGAAAAAATATGACTATTTATAAAAGAACTATATGACTGAAGAAGAAGCTTTAGAGCCAAAGCGCAACAAGTATCAAAAACAAACAGCACTACATTGTGGTGTTGGCCTGTTAGCTCGGCGAGAGCACTCTGAGTTTGAGTTAAGGCAAAAGCTTCACACGCGTAAATTTATCACTGATGACATAGATGCCGCTATTGAACGCTTACTTGATAAAAATTATTTATCAGACACTCGATTTGCCCTGAGTACTTGTCGGTATCGGGTTAACCGAGGTTATGGCTGGCGTTATATTGCTAATGAACTGAAACAAAAAGGGGTTTGCTCAACAATTATTCAACAATTGCAGGAAAATTGCGAAATTGATTGGTATCTTCAAGCTGAGCTTGCGTATAATAAGCGTTTTGGCGAGTATGAGGGCAATGATCCTCAAGCCATACAAAAAGAAAAAGCTAAAAGAATACGATTTCTGCAATATCGTGGTTTTTCAACTGATGAAATATTCACGATACTGGATAATAGTTAAACATACAGATTGATTAAAGGTTCCCATGATTAAAAGCACCGCTGAAGTACGTCAGGCATTTTTAGATTTTTTTGCCACTAAACAACATCAAATTGTTAAAAGTAGCTCTCTAGTACCAGGTAATGACGCAACATTACTGTTCACCAATGCTGGTATGGTGCCTTTTAAAGACGTTTTTTTAGGGGCTGAAACACGTAGTTATACCCGTGCAACTTCTGCTCAACGTTGTGTTCGCGCTGGCGGTAAGCATAATGATTTAGAAAATGTTGGCTACACTGCCCGTCATCATACTTTCTTCGAAATGCTAGGTAACTTTAGTTTCGGCGATTACTTTAAAGAAGATGCTATTAGTTATGCATGGGAATTTTTAACCGTTGTTTTAGGATTACCAAAAGAAAAGTTACTTGTCACTATTTATGACAGTGATGAAGAAGCCTTTAATTACTGGAAAAATGAAATAGGTATTCCAGAAGATAAAATTATCCGCATTGGTGATAAGTCACCAGACAAAAAATTTGAGTCAGATAATTTCTGGTCAATGGGTGATACAGGACCTTGTGGGCCATGCTCTGAAATTTTTTATGATCATGGTGCTGATATTTGGGGTGGTCCTCCAGGATCACCTGAAGAAGACGGTGATCGCTTTATTGAAATTTGGAATATTGTTTTCATGCAGTTTAATCGCCAAGCCAATGGCGATATGCAGCCACTACCTAACCCTTCTATTGATACAGGTATGGGCTTAGAACGTATTTCTGCCATTATGCAAAATGTACACAGCAACTATGAAATAGATCTTTTCCAAGCATTAATTAAAGATACGGCACAGTTATTATCATGTAATGATTTAGATAATAAATCATTACGCGTTATTAGCGATCATATTCGCTCTTGTTGCTTCTTAATTATTGATGGTGTTGTGCCGTCAAATGAAGGTCGTGGTTATGTACTACGCCGTATTATTCGTCGCGCTATTCGTCACGGTCATAAACTTGAAGCTAAAGGGCATTTTTTCCATAAATTGGTTAAACCATTGATTGAGCAAATGGGTGAAGCTTATCCTGAATTAGTTCAACAGCAAGCTATTATTGAAAAACTGCTACGTATTGAAGAAGAACAATTTGGCCGTACTTTAGATCGTGGAATGATTTTACTTGAAGACATCTTAGATAATTTAGATGGTGATACCATTAGCGGTGATGATGTTTTTAAACTATATGATACCTATGGTTTTCCTGCTGATTTAACAGCAGATATTGCTCGTGAACGCTCATTAAATATCGATCATGATGGTTTTGATATCGCCATGGGATTACAGCGAAAACGCGCTCAAAAAGCTAGCCAATTTGGTACTGATTATAACCAACAGCTAAAGTCTGACCATAAAACCATCTTTAAAGGCTATAGCAATAATACCTCGTCAGCGACAGTGGTTGAACTATTTAACTGTCATGAACACGAAGCGGTTAATCAATTGAATGAAGGCGAACAGGGTTTAGTTATTTTAGATCACACCCCATTTTATGCAGAATCTGGTGGTCAAGTAGGCGATACCGGTTTATTACACCTTGATGGCGGCGTGTTTGAAGTTGAAGATACGATTAAATTAGGTAATGCATTTGCTCATAAAGGCATAGCGCGTACAGATGTTGGCTTAAATCGCCGTGTTAAAGCTGAAATAGATGTTGAACATCGTGCTGCTGTCATTAAAAACCATACTGCTACGCATATATTACATGCGGCGTTACGTAAAGTTTTAGGTGAGCATGTTATCCAAAAAGGCTCTTTATGTGATAGTGAGAAATTGCGTTTTGATTTTTCTCATTTCGAAGGGGTGACAGCGAAAGAGTTACATGATGTTGAGCAAATGGTGAATGATGAAATTCGTCGTAATCATGTTAAAGAAACCGAGTTAATGTACATTGAAGACGCCAAAGAAAAAGGTGCTATGGCACTTTTTGGTGAAAAATATGACGATGAAGTACGCGTGATAACTTTAGGCGATTTTTCTACCGAGCTTTGTGGCGGTGTTCATGTTGAACGCACTGGCGATATTGGTTTAATGAAAGTTGTTTCAGAGTCAGGCATTGCTGCAGGTGTTCGCCGTATTGAGGCAGTCACAGCAACAGGCGCTTTAGCTTTTATTAATGAGCAAAGTGTTACCTTACATAAAGTCGCTGGTTTGGTAAAATCAGATGTTGCTAGTGTCGGTAGTAAAGTTGAGCAATTAATTACCCGTTCTAAAACATTAGAAAAAGAAATTAACGCTTTGAAGCAAGAGCTTGCCGCACAAGCTGGCTCAGACTTAGTAAGTAAAGCTATTGATATTAATGGTGTAAAAGTATTAATTGCCGATTTAGATGGTGTTGAGAGTAAAGCATTACGCGGTATGGTTGATGAACTGAAAAACAAAATGCAATCTGGCATTATTATGTTGGCAACAGCCAATGATAGCAAAGTTGGTTTAATAGCAGGCGTTACAAAAGACTTAGTTGGACAAGTTAAAGCAGGTGAGTTGGTGAATATGGTTGCTCAGCAAGTTGGCGGTAAAGGTGGTGGCCGTCCAGATATGGCACAAGCAGGAGGTAGCCAACCTGAAAATATTACTACAGCGTTAGCGTCAGTACAGCCTTGGTTAATTGAAAAGCTTAGTTAGTATATACTCATGCTACCTCGAAATACTCGTTTCAGCGAGAATTAAAAGGCTTAGAGGCAAGGCATTGATTGAAGATAATGGTTATTCCTTTGTCGAAATCAATAACGCCGCTTATAAGCCTTTTAAACTCGCCCTTTGGGGACGTCTGAGAAAATCATGCTCGTCGTTGCTATTTTTTTTAGGGAACAACCATTAATAAAAGCAAGCGCCTTGATCATGAGTTGCTCAGGCGTCCTGAAACAGACATTTTGAAGTGACATGAGTATATTTATAGGTAATTTATTGTTGTTTCTCTTGTATGGGGTTTAACCTTTTGTGTTGTTTCAATGTTAATTATTTACAATAAAATACAAAAAAGATCATAAAAATAATTTTTATCTCTATTCAA